>Ga0163153_10000485_pt1 | contig 70900 bp, 69 predicted proteins | sample OliLakLV19MP6IB1_FD_148629 | JGI IMG/M metagenome (GOLD analysis project Ga0163153, IMG submission 148629) | Freshwater microbial mat bacterial communities from Lake Vanda, McMurdo Dry Valleys, Antarctica - Oligotrophic Lake LV.19.MP6.IB-1 | ecosystem: Environmental > Aquatic > Freshwater >... | reverse complement strand
GGAAATCGGAGCGTACGAGGCAGTTTCAAGCCACCACGCGCTCCGCGCGTGCGATTAGTATCTCTCATCGGGATTCTGCTCAAAATATATTCGAACTTTGTCCAATACACTCCGCCAAAATTGGAAATCGTTTTTTGAAGCCGAAACGGGGTCGCGCCGAAGGCGCGACACTAATGCATTCCCCCCGCCGAATCCAGAATCCAAAAGGGTTTTCCACGCTCCGCGTGGCTCCTCGTTTGCCAATACAAATTATATGAATCACACCAGATAGTTTTTTATCTATACTCGCAAATCTACCGACACCGAAGATCGGCAGGTTAGAAGCATTTCGGATCAACTGGCCGAATTAAAATCTTTAGCGTTAAAAGAAGATATTGAGGTTGTAGATATATTTGTCGAAAAGCAAACTGCTAAAGTTCCAGGTCGGCCAGTCTTTAATGAAATGCTTCTCCGTATCGAAGCAAATGAAGCGAGCGGTATTCTCGCGTGGCATCCCGACCGTTTAGCGAGAAATAGTGTGGACGGCGGTAAAATTATCTATTTGCTCGATACGGGCGTGATTACCGAGCTTAAGTTTCCAACTTTCTGGTGTGATACGACACCGCAAGGCAAGTTCATGCTTTCAATCGCTTTTTCGCAATCCAAGTATTATGTGGACAACCTTAGTGAGAATATCAAGCGTGGGAAGCGAAACAAAGTGAAAGATGGAATATGGCCTCAAATGTCTCCGCTTGGATATGTAAACGAGGGTGGAAAAATTGTTGTTGATGAAAATATCGCACCTTTAATCAGAAAAACATTTGAGGCATATTCGTCTGGGTCCTTCATTTTGCGGGAGCTTCGTGACAAATTTAATGGACTTGGATTGAAGCGAAAAAGCGGAAAGGAACTTGCGGTGTCGAATTATCAAAAACTTCTCAAAAATCCTATTTACACAGGATTGATGCTCTACAACGGAGAGATTTTTGAGGGAAAGCACGAACCGATTATTTCAAAGAAACTTTTTGATTCTGTTCAGGAAGTGATGATGAGAAAATCTAAGCCGAAATCTCGCGGGTTAAAACGATTTTTGTATAGAGGATTTTTCCGTTGCGGAGAATGTGGATGTTTTATCACCACCGAAACACAGAAAGGTAATAATTATCTCCGTTGTACCAAACGGAAAAATCCTTGTGAGCAACGATACGCCAGAGAGGACATCATCACTTCCCAAATTCAAGAGGAAATCAAAAAAGTTTCTTTGCCAGACGATTGGGCGAAATGGATGATTGCCGAAAATACAAAGGATCGGCAATCGGAAGCCCAATCGTCTACGTTTTTTGCAGACAACACAAAAGCCGATATTTCTCTTTTGGATTCTAAAATTGAGAAGCTAATGAACGCCTATCTTGAAAGTGCGTTGTCGCTCGAAGAATATCGTGATGCTAAAAACAAGTTGGTTAATCAAAATCAGCTTCTCAAAGAGAAATTATTGGCTTTTGAGCAAAAAGCGAATAATCGGTTCGAACTTACCGAAAAGTTTTTGAAATACAATGTGGAATTGGCAAACGAGGGAACAAATGAAGCAAAACTTCATTTGTTCAAAAAAGTCGGTTCGAACTTTCAAATTAAGGATCGAACCGTACTTTTTGAGCCACGCGGAGCGTGGAAAACCCTTTTGGATTCTGGATTCGGCGGGGGGAATGCATTAGTGTCGCGCCTTCGGCGCGACCCCGTTTCGGCTTCAAAAAACGATTTCCAATTTTGGCGGAGAGAGTGGGATTCGAACCCACGGTCCGGTTTCCCAGACGCGTGCTTTCCAAGCACGTGCTTTCGACCACTCAGCCATCTCTCCATTCTCTATACACACTGCGTATCCGCTCATTCGAGGTATTGAATATCCGAAGATATTTCTCAACATCTGCCGATCTGTATAACCAGAGCTCGCGCTGATTATTCGCCAAATGCGGCATCAACTTGTGCTCTAAAAGGATTTTCGCGACATTTCCCAACAGCTCCGGCGATGCACTACTGAACGAAAGGTACAGATTCCGGTAGGCATTTCCTGCTACCGTGTGCCTATGCAGTACAAGGCAGCCGTCGGTATCCACCAACCCCCGCACGCAAGCCATCTTATATGTTTTCCTGCCAAGAATCCAATCAGGAATGCGCAGTCCTTGCGCAAGCTTATTTCCTCGCGGCAAGCCCTTGTCCACCAAGAAATCCACGACCGAGGTGCTCGCAAGCGAAACTATAGATGCTTTTCGAGTTGTTCTGTGCATTATTCGCGGACTAACATGGAATAACGTTTGCATCATCTTTTTAACGAATTCTATGTACGCCGCATCAGCTTCTGTATTAAGCGTCACATTCGCTTGCCAAGCATTATTTATGCCACCGTCACCTAGCATGATACCGAAGAATTCGGCGAGAGTATCAGAAGCGCCCGGGAGATTTACCAGCTTCCTATGGCTCTTTTTCGGATACCGTAACAAAGAAACGAATGCCATAGATGGATAGTAACACAGACCTAGTGCGAAATATCTTTATTGCACTAGAACATTATTCTTCATCGCTTTCTCAAATGCCTCAGGTACAATGCAATTTCATGAAGGTCTCCCCTTATCTGACCACTGCCCAGGCACTTGCCGAAAAGGCCGGCAAGATCATGCGCACAAATTTCTCCCTCAACATGAAAAAGGAGTGGAAAGATGATGCGACACCGGTCACCAAGACTGACCTCGATATCAACGCACTCATTTTGAAGGAACTTAAGCATGCCTATCCCTCGCACAGTATCCTTTCGGAAGAAGGCGGGGATGTCCGAAATAACAGCGAGTACGTCTGGATATGTGACCCGGTCGATGGAACGCATAATTTTGCGCACGGCATCCCGACAGCTACTTTCGCGCTCGCGCTCACCAAGAACGGCGTGCCAATCGTTAGCGTCATTTACGATCCGTTCATGGACCGGCTTTTTTCCGCAGAAAAAGATGGTGGCGCTTTTCTGAATGGAAAGAAAATCCAGGTTTCGGAACAATCGAAAGTGGGCAAATCGCTTATCGGCATGGGAAAGATGAAAAAAGTGCGAAATTTCTTCCCTCTCGCAGAAAAATTATATGGGCACGATGTACGACTCATCACCGGCCTTTCGATCCATTATATGTACGCACTTGTAGCTTGCGGCGAATTCTCTGCCGCCTTTTTCGGCGGCACTTCCCCGCATGACATCACACCGGGGAAACTTCTGGTAGAAGAAGCGGGCGGCGGCGCCACCGATCTCTTCGGGAAGACACCAGAGCGATTTGATGGCGAAACCGATGGCCAGCTGGTCTCGAATGGCGCGGTACACAGGGAACTCCTTGGCCTTATGGATACTGTCCCTGAACGTTGAAATTATTAGGTATACTTCAAATATATGAATATCGAATCACTGACAAGCATAGCCGGGGACATACTAGCTGACGGTAAGGGCATTCTCGCCGCCGACGAAAGTACGGCGTCCATCGAGAAGAAGCTTGCCAAGATTTCTCTTCCATCGACCGAGGACAGTCGCCGAGCGTACCGCGAAATGTTCTTCACTACACCTGGAATCGGAAATTACATTTCCGGCGTTATTCTGTATGACGAGACATTCCGTCAGAGCGCGTCGACGGGCCAGAAATTCACCGAACTCCTCGAAAGCGAAGGTGTGCATCCAGGAATCAAAGTTGACGAAGGTACTACCGAGATGGAGGGCTCACCGAGCGAGAAGGTTACAAAGGGTCTCGAGGGCTTGCCGCCACGGCTCAAAGAGTATTTCGACATGGGTGCAAAGTTTGCAAAATGGCGCGCGGTCTATACGATTTCCGATGTTCTGCCTTCCGAAGCAAACATCCGCGAGAACGCGAAAGGCCTCGCAGGATACGCGAAAGCCTGCCAAGAGGCCGGAATCGTTCCAATCGTCGAGCCGGAAGTACTGATGGATGGCTCACATTCTATGGCTCGCTGTGAAGAAGTCAGCACCAAGGTACTCACAGCCGTGTTCGAAGAGCTTTCAAATGCCGGCGTAGCGCTGGAAGGCATCATCCTGAAGCCGAATATGATCGTTCCCGGCTCCGAGAACGGTTCCAAAGCGACACCCGAAGAAATAGCCGATGCAACGCTCCGTGTATTTGCCGCTACCGTGCCGGCTGAAGTCCCCGGCATCGCCTTCCTCTCGGGAGGCCAGAGCGAAGCCGATGCTACAGCCAATCTCAATGCGATGAACGCTAAAAGCCCGCATCCATGGAAACTCACCTTCTCATACGGGCGTGCCCTGCAGGATTCTGCGCTCATGACGTGGGCAGGAAAGCCTGAAAACGTAGCAGCTGCGCAAGCTGCATTCCTGAAACGCGCGAAAATGAATTCGCTCGCTGCTAAAGGTCAATACACGGGTGAAATCTAGATTTCTTCGCATTGCTGCCGCCAACGCATGAACGCAGATTGCTGTGACGCTGGGCTTACCTCCTCGTTTCCGTAAGGTTGAACCTTACGGTAAATTTGAAGTGCTTAATGGTTGCGGCGATGGCGCCAATTCCTGATTGAGCTCTTGCGGCGTGCAAAGCGTTCGCGCTCGAGCTGCAATTGCGCACGCAACACCCTTTCAAGTTCGGCCGCCTTTTGCGAAGCGCGCCAACCGAAAAAGCTCAGTACTCCATCGGCGATGGCTATAGCGCCGAACGCGTAATATGCGTACATAGTATCGACTCGTGGCAAAAGCATAAAGGTCGGTGCGAAGCTCGCCATACCAACAACGACATCGAGGACGCGGTTCCATTTCGTCTCCTCTATCTTCACGACCGATTCAAACATTTCATACACAACAAGAAGCAGGAACGCAATTATGAAAGCCGAACGCGCTTCGAAACCGAGGAAGTACAGCGAAAACGCGACCACCATTCCCGATAGGAAGTGCGGCACGCTCCAAAGGTCGAAGTATGCCCCCTCCCTCCAAGCGTCCGTACGAATGACTAGTCCGTCAGCCGTGAATTTCATATCGGTACTATGCCATAGAGTAAACGGGTTGCCAGTGGCAACCCGTTTCCCGCTACGAGCGGTAAAAAATTAGCAGCCAGGTCGGCGCCAATTGCGCAAACAGCTGCTGTGCGATGGGACGGGTTCGCGATCTAAGAAATCATCGTCGTTGTGCGCTGCGGGTAGTTCCCTGCTGGGCCGGGGTCGCGCATTCGAAATATGACGGACTTCTTTAATCTTCCCTGCTTTTCGCACTTCGACCTGAATCATCATTAGTCTTCTCCCTAGTCAGGTGAACTCCCCTACTGTATGCCTGTCGAGAGTTTCGTCAAGGCCTCAAATGCGCATTTCGGTGAGCGCCTTGATGCGCGCTTCGGCGGGAGGATGCGTCGCGAAGAGGCCCGCGACGAACTTCCCCATATCGTGCCCGCCGAACGGGTTTGAGATGAAGAGGTGCGCTGTCGCATGCGAGGCACGCTTCATTGGCGCGTCGTAGGTAGAAATTTTATGCAGCGCCGAAGCAAGGCCGTCTGGGTAGCGCGTGAGGAGCGCGCCCGACGCGTCGGCAAGGAATTCGCGACGCCGAGAGATTGCGAGCTTGATGAGTTGCGCAGCGATGGGAGCGAGGATAATACCAACGATGGCGAGGACGGCGAAGATGGCGTTTCCTTTACTGTCGCGATTATTTCCCCCGCCAAACATCGTCATGCGCAAGAATACGTCCGCGAGCATAGCAATAAATCCAGCGAGGACTACTGCCACAGTCATAACCAAGATATCGCGGTTCCCAATATGGGCGAGTTCGTGTGCTATCACGCCTTCAAGCTCTGTGCGATCGAGGCGCTGCAAGAGGCCGGTCGTCACCGAGATGACCGCATGCTTCGCGTTACGCCCCGCGGCGAATGCGTTTGGCGCATCGTCGTGCATCACATAGACACGCGGCTTCGGGAGCCCTGCGGTAATGGCAAGATTCTCGACAATGCGGTGCAGCTCGCGGAATTCGTTTGGATCAGCCTCTTTCGAGCCAGTGGAAGCGAGCGCGACTTTGTCGGAAAACCAATAGGCCGTGATATTCATAAAGAGCGAAAATGCCACCGCGACGTAGATGAGGCCGGGCTCGTTGAGGTACCACGCTGTCGCGTACCCAATTGCGATCACCATTACGAGGAACGCCGTCATGAGGAGCCACGTCTTTCGGACGTTGGCGGCTTGGTGCGTGTAGAGACTAGCCATGGAGCTTCATCATACTGAATCGCGGCGTATGAAGCCAGTGGCGCGATATACTAGGTGTATGGGAATGGAGAATCTTGGTAGGAATTTCCGTGCTAAAGCGCGAAGGCTTGCAACGGAATTTTCGGCAGATGAAGGTCATACGCCGGAAATGGAGCCTAAAACCCTCCGAGCGGCGCTTATTGCGGCAGGTGCGCTGTTAGCAGCGCCCAACCAAGCTGACGCGAGAGAGAGGCATGATCCGATCGGAGAAATCATCCAGCAGACGGAACGTAAGCAGTCGCTCGATGATCTCATCGCGAGAACCGGAAATGACCGCGATGCACTCGATCGATTGATACAGTCGATAAAAGTGCGACCCTTCCCCGGTGCCGAAGATGCAAGTGAGATCGCGTGCCTCGCAAAGAATATTTTATATGAAGGCTCAGTATTGAAGACAGGAACAGGTCGCGAGAGCATAGGCCTGGTTACGCTCTTGAGAGTAATCTCGAAACAATTTCCGAACAGCGTGTGTGGCGTCGTTTACCAGCGGTGGAATACCAAAGGCCCCGAGTTCTCCTGGACAAAAGATGAAGAAAAGCGTGATGGCATGCCTTCTGGTAAGACCTACGAAATCATTTCTGATTTGGCAAAGGAGCTATACAAGTTCAGGGAAGATCCTACAGCTCTGAAGCAGAGAGCGGCTGAGCTCGGGATAACGCCGGAGACGCTTTTTTACAAGCATTTCCACTATCGTGAACATGATCCGAATGATCGAAATATGTCGGAACAGAATAAGTGGTGGTGGCGTGAGTGCGTGACGCCGGAGCTTGATGCGGCTGGGAAGCATGTGCAGCACGGCCCCCATCAGTTCTATCGCGCATCAGGAAAGATCTGTCCCGAAACGAAGAAAAGTCGACCGGCGATTGCTCGTGCAAAGGTGGTATCCCCAAAAAGAAATTCTAAGTAAGATTAGAACTTAACGGCGACGGGCTGCTTCGCTGCTGCCTCGCTCTCATCGAGCTTGAAGAACTCGCGTGCCTTAAAGCCAAACGAGCCTGCAATCATATTGGATGGGAACTGTTCGAGCGCGTTCTGGAGGTCTTTGACGACGCTGTTGTAGAAGCGGCGCGCGGCCTGAATCTTGTTTTCAGTGTCCGCGAGTTCTCGCTGCAATTCGAGGAAGTTCGTGTTGGCTTTCAAATCCGGATAGCTTTCCGTAACCGCGAAGAGTGATTTGAGAGCTCCTGTCAGCATGTTTTCGGCTTCCGCATGTTGAGCAACCGTCTGCGCACCCATAGCCATCGTGCGAGCTTCCGTCACTTTCTGAAGCGTTCCCGCTTCGTGCTGCATGTAGCCCTTAACCGTTTCGATAAGATTTGGGATGAGGTCGTATCGACGCTTCATTTGCACGTCGATGTCCGACCATGCTTCTTCCGCGCGATTAGTAAGCGCGATGAGGCGGTTGTACGCGAAGATAACCAGAATAACGAGACCTAAAAGGACGCCAAGTACGATATAGAAAATAGTCATGGGGGGAATAATACCACCTTTTGCCCGTTGAGACAGTCTCAACCGAAATGAGAAGATACTTCCAACGCCTCATTGCTTATTTTGTGCACCTGCACAAGATAAGCAATATTGAAAGATTAATAGACGTAGTTAATACCTCCCGGTTGCGCACCGAGGCAGGCGATAAATTGGTCAACTGGCCACATCGGATCGCAAATAGCGCCACCGCCGCCAGAGCCGCCACCTGAGCCACCTTGCGGTGGCGAGTACGAGCTCGCACCGCCGGTTCCTGAGGACGGTGCATATGTCGGCGCTGGCGCGCTCAGCTGGTTTGAAGCCGCTGGTGGTGGCTCTTCACCGACGTATACGGTGCTCGTGGCGGCGCGCGTCCCACCGTCGCCGGTGCACAAGACGGTGAACGAGGTGGTTTGGAACAATGCATCGGTGACGCGCTCTCCTTGAGTGCCGCCACTGGTAATTACCGAGCCCCCAGAGCGAAGTTCACACGCTGTCGAACGGAAACTAATCCAACGAAGCGTCGCAGTCTCCCCTTCCTCAATTTTATTCGGGCTTGCCGTGACGGACACCGATGGCAGTGGCTTCGCAGGTGTCGTGGTGGCGGTAGGCGGCGTTCCCGGCGGCTTAGGCTGCGTCGGCCCGATAGGTTTTGGCGAAGGCGCATACGGCGGTTTCGGTTGCTGCGTTTGCGGTTGTTGTGGTTGCTGATTTCCGCCAAACATCGTTGTAAGCCCCTGTAGAATTTGCGCAAGCCCGCCAAGCGCGCCGAACTGGTTCATCCCGCCAGCTGCAAGCCCCGGAGACACCGCTCGCCATTCCGGCGTCGGCCTACCAGAGCCGGGAATGCGGCGGTCGGTACGCGGAGTCGGTGTGGTTGTCGTACGCGGCGGTGGTGTGGTTGTTCCCGGCGGTGGTGTCCGCGTGCCTGGCCCCGGAGTCGGAGGCACGGTTCCTGGTGCGTCTTGTAAAGTCGGAAGGTTTTCTTGAACGGGGAAATTCCACAATACGACCCCTGCTCCGAGCGCGCATAAGTAGTACCGTGAGGTGCACAATTGCCACGCGCGCGAAGCGAGCGTCGGCCGCGCAGTTGCGAATTCGAAGGTAAGCTGCTCGTCCACGAATGGTAGTGGTGTCGGTTCCGGCGCACGCGCTACACGAGGCGCTACGCCGCTCCCTCCCACAAGATCAAGTCTCGGTTGTGTATCGATAGGTGCAGCCGCACGACTTCCGATGAGTCGCCGCTCGGCAGCGAGTGCTAGTGAGTCGATGCCTCTCCCAATAGCGGCAAGACCACCTCCAAATGCACTTGTGACTGTACGCAAACCAGCGCCGACTCCACTCGCACCGCGAGCGACCGGCGTCGGGGTTACCGCAGACGCCGGAGAAGGAACTGCTGCGGCTGGCGTCGGCGTTACCGCGGCTGCTAGCGGCACGGCTTGTGCCGGCGTAGGCTGTCGCAGAGCTGCCCGATACGCGTCCTGCAATTCTCGATGAGCGGCAATCAATTCTCTTCCCAACGCGTTTCGCTCAAGGAATTCATCAAGTGTCAGAGTGTTGGATGGAGCTCTCACGGCTGCCGGTGTCGGTGTCACGGCAGATGGCGTAGGTGTTACCGCAGCCGGCGAAACCACTTGTGCGGGTGATGGCGCGAAGACTTCAGGAACCCCGTTCCGAATAAGGATTGGTGGAGACGCGATTCGAGGAGGGTTCGAGGGAATGCCGAAATCTAACTTAAGCTGTGTGTCTACAGGATCGAGAAGAACACGCGCCCAATCATAGGGATTGTCGACTTTAGGGGCCTGTCCGAGATTCTCAGCGAATTTTAACTCCAATTGTGGTTCGACAAATACTCCTCTCGCAGGAGACTGACGGGCCACTTCAGGTAATGGCTCCGGCACTCCGTTCCGAATAAGCGTTGGTGGAGACGAAATTCGCGGAAGAGTGGAAAGAACACCGAAATCTAGCTTGAGTTGTGTATCTATCGGGCGAGGAATATACCGTGCCCAGTCGTTGGGATTCTCTCGTATTGGAGCTCGTCCAAGATTATCCACAAAATCGAGTTCGAATTGCGTACCGACAGGACTCTGCAAGTTGGCATCCGAACGCAAGCGAGCAAGCTGATTGTCCGATAAGCGTGCGAAATCCTCGACCAAGTGAACGCCGGATAATGGAGTCAAGCCCAGTGCTTCAGCAACGGTCTGGAGTCTGCGAGCACCGTTACTCGCGATGCTCTCACGCACTCGCTGTAAAGATACATCGAAGGGTTCCTGTATCAGCGCACGCCATTCTTCCGCGGAAGTAAGAGGAGCACGTAATCGGTCGGGCGGAATCGGTGGTGGTGAAGTCGGCAGTGCTGGATCTGGCGGTGGAGGCGGGTCAATTCGCGGCACTTGTCGCAGCGCGACTTGAGGAGTACTTGGAAGTGTCGGTAAGTTCGGGACGTTCGGCGGGAGATCACCTCGAGGAGGAACTAAGCGATCAGCAATCCCGTCTAAAGCTCTGCGGAATGCGTTACCCCACGCGCCATTCGCAGCGACGATAGCATCTACGGCGAAACGACTTGCTTCTTGCGACGGACTCGAACGGAAGGTATACCACCCCATGTCGATTTCAGCTTCCATTCGACGAGTCAATAAGGCGTCATTTACCAGTCTTTTTTCGTTGATAGTAAGCGCTGGTGCAGAAAGGTCGATCTGCTTCCAGTCAGCGCCGTATAAACGTCCGAGCTGAGCATCCATTCGAGCATTCGCTGCACGCAATTGGTCGACGGAACGATACTGTTGAGCGTCTGCAAATTTCCGGAAGTACGTATCGGATTCCGCGACGCGCGTCGCATTGAAACTATTGAAGTCACTTACTTGCTGGGCGATACGTGCTTCCTGCGCGGCAATAGCAGCCTGCGAATGCGGCACGGACGGAGCCGCGTCAGCGTTTTCTAGCCGCATCCGCGCTAAATCATTCTGTGCAAGTTCAATCGAGAGCCTTTGTTCTGTCGCACGCCCTTCTGAATATAAATCACGGTAGTACTGCTGGGTCGAATGCTCAAGTGGCGAACGAGGAGGAATTTCAGCAAGTGAAGGCACGTCGTAGTGACGTGTCAGTGCAGTTATAGCGTAATTTTCTCTGTTGCGTGCGTAGGTCTGCAATGCGGCAAGTTCCCTATCTGCTACTGCAAGTTTCGCGAGCGTATCTGCATTCTGGCGTGAAATAATTGCCCGTTGCACCAGTGCATCCATCTCCGTACTGATCAACGGACGCGTCTGATTGAATACATTTGGCGATGAAACATCGTCAAGACGTGAAATGCGCAAGAAATCGTCGGTCGGAGTTCGAGTCGATACAACGAAATCGTTCCATTGCTGACGGAGAGAATCGAGTGAAAGCCGCGGTAATTCTGTTGTGGCGGGATTAACTGGTGAGAGCGACGCTGGTTGGACAGAAGCTGGAGAAGGCGAAACAGCGGCTGCGGTTGGTGCAGGCGCCAGTGCAGGTTGCTGTGCAAGCTGCGCACGCTGCAGTGTTGTTAGCTCGGTTTGTGCTTGCGCGAGCCGTTGCGCTGACTGCAGACGGCCGGCATTTGCTGCACTCTGAACAGATGCCATATGCGCTCCAGTCCTTCCTGCAAGCTCTGTTCCGCTCTTCACGAGCCGTGATGCTTCAGCACCCCGTGCAGCTAGTTCAAACCAGCTTGGATTCGGTTCCTTCGCCCGCCGCGCATCGAAAGCTCTTAGTTCTCTTCCGAGCTGTTCGATATCACGGATAAGATTCGCGGAATTCGGAACAGAGACGTTCGATCGCGCTGCAAGCTGGTCGATGCTGCGTAACATTTCTGGCAGCTGCTGCGCCGCTTTAGAACCTTGTGCGATAATTTCAGCTGCTTTAGACCCTTCGACAGGCATGGCGCTTCTCGCGACTGCAGCCGCTGTTTCGCGCATAGCGCCTCTTGTCTGCGTAAGCAAATTTTTCAGCTGCTTTATCTCACCTTCTACTGCTGTCACTGAAGCACCGCGAGCCTGCGCTGCAGTAATATCATTCTGTAGAGCCGCCATGCGCACCTCTACTGGCGCACGCACGGGAAGCGGTGGCACCTCCGGCGTTGCTACGGCAGGAGTCGGCGTTTCTGCAACGACACGAACAGGAGCAGGCGTCGCAGCAGCCGGAGCTTCGGCAACACGCGTGGGCGCACGCACTGGCAGAGGTGGTGTCGCCACTTGTTGCGGAACAATTCTGTCTCCAACCGCCCGAAGGCCTTCAGTTATTTTTTCTAGCGCCAGATTTCCAAGCGTCGTAGTTCGGGTTGGAGGGCTAGATGGTGTCTGCGTAGACCCCCGCGCAATCTGGGAAGGAGCAGTAGGCGCGGTTGATGGAGCAGCGCTGGGGCCCCCAAGACCACTGCGCACACTATCTGCAAGTCTCGTCGTTGGGATAGTTCTGGAACTATCAGCAGCAATCTGTAGAGCTCGCTGTTGATTCGCCCAACGAGGGCTACCGAACATGTGTCCAAAATATTCACCATCTACTTGCCATTTTGAACCTACAATCTCGGCACGCATACCCTGATCTGTGCAAAAATTACAGACATTACTTCCCGTGCGCACTTGCTCGATGAGGCGATTTGAGCCCTGAAGATCAATGCTTGAAACGCCGCTATTAAAATACCGAATCACTCGCCCTTCATTAACAGGCCCATAGAAGCCGTTAAAGATAAGCTTTTCCACAGTATTCAATCGACCGCCTGACGCAATGTATCCGGAGCGTGTCGCGCGACTGACAGCTGCTCGCTCAGTCTGAAGAACGTAGCCTGGCAGCTGAGCACGATTTATCATAGCCTCAAGAACAGCAAGTTTTTGTAAACTTTGACCACCTCCAGCTTCGCCCCAGAGAGTCGCGGCAACAAGCCTGCTCGTCCGAGGATTTCCATCAATTTCGGCTAATAGCGCCGCGCGTTGATTTCGAAGATATGGACTCGAAGTAACTGCAATATTCGAATTACGACCGCGCGCTGCTGCTGGCGGAATAATTACATCTCTCACAGCGCGAGCAAAATTGGAAATAGCGCGCCCAATTGGTCCAGGTACGTTGGACGGATCACCTCCTCGGGTCAACATCCTACTCGTAATGCTAGGGCTTGAACCGTCTGAGAATAGTCGATTGCGTGTGTATTGATCGGCGATTGTTCCATCGAGCGACGACTGCCGCGAGGGACCGAAGCGCTGGATCGCGCGGTCTATCACCCTGTCGGTAACTGGTGGCGGTGCTCCTTGTTGCGTTGAAGCGACCCTATTCCATTGAGGTCGAACCCCTTCACTCGACAGCATTTCGAGCCCGACTTTCCAATCACCATCGATGCCTGCGACAACAGCAGAGGTGCGTTCCGCAACCAACGGATGCGAAGCGGTATCGACTCGCACGCTCACACCCGGCGCATCACTGCCGTGTGATGCCGCATAAGCACGCAATTGCGCGAGGTCATAACCACGCATAACACTGCCTGCCAGATAATCTGCCTGCAGTTCGGACAGATACGTCGGCAATGGATTTCTTGATTGCATCAGACCCTTCGTAATCCCGAGTTGATTCTGCACATGGTGCGCCATCTCGTGCGCTAACGTAAACGCCACAGTACTATCTGTTCCTCGGACAAATGCCGGATGCGCTAAGTCAACGAGAATCGCTTTTTCGAATGGATAGTAAGCAGCTGGTTCTCGCCCAGTGCCACCGGAACGCGCATCAAGGACTGCAAACTCCGGCGGTGTATACACACGACCCTCCGCCGCAAACCGCGCCTTCCAGGTCGTATTCATCGAATCCACCATTTCGACAGCTCGGACGATGCGCTCATCAGGCGACATCGCCTGCCATGCGCTTGGTTGCGTAGTTGGGGTCCTCGATATATCCGTAACGACATCATTAAGTGTGGGGGTGGTTGCACGCGTCTCAGCAGCGAGTGCATTCCGCATAAGGCGTGCGATGTCTTCTTGCTCCGCGATGCGCTCGTCGATATACCGCGAGAGAATTTGCTGATTATCTGCGAAGCCAGAACGGCTTGAAATCGGCAATGTAGGACCATTCGGCAATTCATTCCGCAATGCAGTACCAATACGCGCGAGGTCTTCTGGCGAGGTTGCACTTAGGGCAGAATTTCTGAGTCCTCCTAGCGTTTCGGCCCGCAATTGGGCGGCACCCGCCTCATGTGCGAATCGTGGAAGTGTATATGCGTTACCAAATGTATCGTAGGGCGTCGTACGCACCGCTCCGCTGACACGATTTAGTTCAGCGACTGCGTTATTGAACTGACCACGTGCTACATCGAATTCTCCATCAAGTTTAGTCAATTGCGATTGAATCGCTTGTCGCTCAACCGCTGTCAGATTCGGGTCCAACGCGCGACTTGTAAGAGTGGTCATTTCACTGTTACGCCTGGAAATGTCTGCGGTGAGCGTATCAAGTTGACTAGACAAATCCCGCACGGCTCCTGTTGGTAGCGCATTTGCTGGCCGCGCTACTGCAGGCGAGCCGATGATGCTACGAGTGATTCCCGATGGAGAAATTGTGTTGTCGACGAAGGCAGCAGGATTCACCAACAGCGACAACGAGATTGCGGCAGCGCGGAACGAGTTGTCGAGGCCTGTAGCGCGGGCAATATTGGAGAAAGCATTATTTGCCGCTTCGCCGGCGCGCGCCAAAAAACCAGGATTTGAATTCGGCGCGAGAGCGGCTGGACTCGGAAGGCCCGAGTCCGGTGCCCCGCGCCACCAGTCTGCTATGCGCGAGCCAAGCGACGGGCTACTGTCGGGAAAGCGAGCCGGTGGAAGATTAGGCGAATCTATTGCGCCGATAGGTGATGGGACATCAACTCGCGGTGCCGGAGCTGAGATATTGTCCGCCCATGCTCCAGGCTGGAATCCGCGAGCGTCAAGATCCGCGCGAATCACCCCTGCCAGGTCGTTGCGAATAGATTCCGGCAAATTAGTATTTCGAGCGATATTTTCACCCATGTAATCCGAAGCAGCACGATACGCATTGTCATATGATGCCCCGCCTCGAATAGCGTCGTCGAAAACAGTTCCTCCTTCCGCGACATACGGTTTCAGTACTCTTCCAGGGATGGCATCCATGCCGCTAACATAGTCCGGATTGAAGTGCGGTGTCGGGGTCGCAGCCCTAAAGAAATCCCCTACTGAGCCTGCGATGTGCGCACCGCCCTTAAGAATTGCAGCACCTGGTACGGAAAGAAATGTGCCGGCGGCGACGTTGATTGCACCTAACGATCGATTTTGAGAGACAAACGCCGGATTCACTTCAAATAGCGCACTCCGCGGATCTCCATAGCCTGCCAAATCGGCTAATCCACCTGGAAAACCGATAATATATCCAGGAAGCGTGAGTACTAACGAAGTATTAGGTCCACCTTCGAAAAATCGTTGAATACCGCGCGCGTACTGCACCCATGTCGGGTCTGTTTTACCATCCGAGATGTGCCGATCCACGATTCTCTGCAACTCTGGAGGGAGTTGATCGGGATTCGCATCGATAAGCGCGATGCGCGCTTCGAGGTCCGCAATTCGTTGATGCAATAGTTGACCATATTGAGAACTTTCTGGACCATCGAGGTATGCATTAGGATTCAGGGCGTCGCGCTCTGCATAATATCCCTGCAGCTGGGCTTCCGCATTTGTCCGGAGAATATCGCGCTGATCGAGAAGAATTGCTCTCTGTTGAATTTCCTGAAGCGTGCCTCCTTCTGAAATATCTCTGAGATTGAGTGGAGTTAGGTCGTGCCGAGCCGCGGTTCGCTCCAACAGCCAATTGTCCGCATTGAGCGCGGCGCGGCGCGGACCGTCGATGTCAGGGTCACCAAATTCATCGTACACTTGATCGCGCAACATGCGGGATGCCAGTTCATCCGAAAATGGCCTGCTTTCTTCAAAGTACTGGCCCAATCGTTGATCCTGATTGACTTGCTGCTCTAGAGCGAGGACTTCACTCCGTTTATCGGCGATGAGCGCCTCCAGTTCTGCCTGACGTTCAGGCATCGAGGTATCTCCTGGCAACGGTCCGAATTCCGCGGAACCGACGCTATCAGGGGTCTGCAGTCCGCGCAGCTCCGCTTCATACGATGATAATTGCGTCCGCGCCGTGTCCAGCAAATTTCCAGCTTGAGCGGCGCGAAGTCCCGTAAGATCCCGTGCCGCTGCAACTGCCGGATTATTAAAATCATCACCGAACGCATCATAATATTGCCCGCGAGCCACGGGGTCTAAGAAATCCGCATATCGCCCTTCCATCGGAGGAAGTGGTATGTACGAAGTTACGACTACCCCTTGTTCATTAGTCGAAAATCCAAGAGTATACGCTTGTCCGACCCTAGGATTATCCGTAAGGCCTTCGAATTCAAGTTGACCGTATGGCGTATTGTTTGCAAACGGAGAACGGCCAGTGTCCGGCGCGACCACTGCATCCACCTTGCCGGCATCGAACGGAGAGACGGCCATGCCATCGGGAACATCAAAGCCTGCAATCGCATTAAGCTGGTCCCCGGCATTGAAATCGTTCACCGAAATGCCATCGAGTGCGTTTTCTCCGAGTCCGAACGGCCCTTGATACTGCATAAGCGGCGTCTGCCCGGGGTCTGGTGGCGGCAGCGCGGCGACTTCGCCAAGCGGAATAGGATCTGCAGGAAGCTGCGGGAGGCTCGGCGTCGGATTGAAGCCCTCCATAGATGAGAGGTCTGCTATTGGTTGAGAGTCCGGCGAAAAGTAATTTGTGACACCGTTCCATGCATTTCCCGCCCAATTCGTAAATCCATTCCATGCGCCAGCGAGCGACCACGATGAGGGTGGGGCTGAGAAATTCGGCGCGCTGGAAATCGAATCGAGTGGACTCCAAAATCCACCCTGCGGAATTAATCCACCACTTAAAGGAATTACATCGGGACTGAACAACGCTCCGGCATTGAATCCATTTTGAAACGGCGTGAAATTTACCGAAGCAATGTCGACGGGCAATCCTGCAAATTGAGACGGTGTGGGTGCAAAATTGTACCAAGACTCGGTATTCCAGAGATTATCATTTAGCTGGAAACCAGTCGGTGTCATGCTCATATCCGTCGGCGTATTCTGTATGAGCGATGCTGCAGGCCCCGCATTGTCAGTCGGAACTAGAACTTGTCGTACAGGAACCATTTCAATCGGTCGATCTGTGGGACTGGTAGGAACGGCGGAATCACTTGGAGGTTGATCTAAGATATCCCACGGGCTTTGTGGATTGAGTGGATTTGGGATGGGCTGTGAAGGAGTCGAGGGTTCGGGTTGTTGTGGTGGCTGTGTATCCCCTTCTCCTTGCCATTCACCAGGTTTTGCCCCCTGATCGACACATTGATTATCAATATATTGCTTGCACGCGGCTTGTTGTGTTGGCCCCGTAAGGGGAGTACAGCAGCTGATGACGCCGACCTCGCTGGATGCTCTCTCTGTACAATGCGCCTGACATTCGGGTTCTTTATTGCACGCATATTGTGCGCCTGTGCATTTTTGCATACACCTTCGCCACGCATCCGCGCATAATGGTTCTGGAGTCTTGTTTAATACGCACGTTCGATACCCCTGCTGACAGGCGCCGACTTGCGCTTGTGCATGCGTAAGAAAAGGCAAAAGCGCCGCGAACAGCAAACCGAATACGATTACACCAAAAAGGCCGGCGCGATGTGTCGTGCCACTCATTGCGGTAAGTATAGAGTGAGAACGACGTGAAGAAGTGGGATTTCCCCACATACAAAGTTTGCGCACGACCCGAGTGTGGATCGTGCGCAGTTGTCATTTGAGTGAACCTTTGATAGCCCGAGGGCTATCGAATGGAACGACTCGGAACGAAATAGGGTCTTTCTTATCGCATGCATCTTTCTTGCACGCGAAGGAGTACCCTTCGAGTTCTGTTTTCCGTTGCGACTCGCGGTCGGCTTTGTTAGTCCGATCGACTTCGATCGGTTCGAGGTCAACCACGCCAGGCTTCAGTTCAGTGCGGAGAACTCCGGTACCGGGCTGCGTTCCTTTTGGATGCGAGCTTTCACTCATTTCAATCGGCCAGTTGGGTGCAAGAAGTTTCCTCATTTCGCGAACTTTCGAATTTTCGCGAATGCCTGGCTCTTTTGCGACAGTGAGAATATCGGCTGCCGATTGACCAACAATCTCGCCGGCCCAGGCTTCGTCGACGGGAAATTCTTCAGCACTTAGCGGCGTTGAGGCCGCGAGCAATGCTGCAATCACGAATAGGATTTTCATTTCCGCGGTGTCCTTCTGTTTGAGCAACAAATTTATTCTATGTCAAATAATACCACATTAGGTGGTGAAGTCAATATGAACCCATCATGGAAATAGCACGGCCCCGCATCGCGGGGCCGTGCTAAATCAAAGCTTCCACTAGTACTCTTTGGACGGATTACTGGTTCGCATCAATACCTCTGCAGGAGGTATTGATGCGCTTTCAAGCGAGTGCGCCGGTGGGCGCTCATCTTCCAGAAAGAAAACCCAGTCCTGCGTGTGCGCAGGTTTTCTTACATCCCCATCCCCATATCCCCCATGCCACCTCCACCTGGAGCCTCCTTCTTATCCTCCGGCTCGTCGGCAACGGCTGCTTCCGTGGTGAGAAGTACTGCGGCTGCTGATGCAGCGTTTTCAACACCGCTGCGCGTCACTTTGACCGGATCGATAATACCTGCTTCAAACATATCCACGATTTCCTCGGTGACCGCATTCCACCCGCCGTTGGTCTTCTTAAGGAGACCATCCATGAGGAGCGAGTCATCATCACGGCCGGCATTCAGAACGATTTGTTTGAACGGCGCTGTGAGTGCGCTTACGACGATATTGTAGCCGACGGCAAATTCGCCATGCACATCTTTATTCTTAGAATTCTTCTTCTGCAGCGCATCTGCCACGCGCACGAGGGCCGCGCCGCCTCCCGGTACGATACCTTCAGCTATCGCCGCCTTTGTCGCATTCACTGCGTCCTCGATCTTGTCTTTGAGGTATTTCATCTCTGTCTCCGTCGCAGCACCCACGCGGATGACCGCAACGCCGCCGGCGAGCTTGGCGATGCGCTCCTCGAGCTTTTCCTTATCGAATTTCGAATCCGACGCCGCAATCTGCTTCTTGAGGCTTGCGACGCGCTCGTTGATGTCCTTTTTCTCGCCTTTTCCGCCGACAATGACCGTCGAATCCTTGGTGGCGACAACGCGCGATGCGCGGCCGAGCATGCTGATTTCGACATTCTCCATTTTCACGCCGAGATCGTCGGAGACCATCTGTCCGCCGACGGTGACCGCGATATCCTGCAGCATCTCCTTTTTGCGATCGCCATAGCCCGGCGCCTTCACCGCAAGAACGTTGAAGCGACCCTGCAGCTTGTTGACGACAAACATCGTGAGGGCTTCGCCGTCGACGTCATCCGCAATGACCACGAGATCCTTCTTGCCAGTCTGTGCGACTTTCTCGAGTACGGGAAGGATTTCCTTCAAGGTCGAGATCTTCTTGTCGGTGATGAGAATCGGCGCATCCACGGCGATTGCCTCCATGCGCTCGGGGTTGGTTATCATGTACGCCGAGACGAAACCGCGATCGAATTCCATACCTTCCACGATTTCCTTTTCAATGGTGAGTGACTGCGATTCCTCGACCGTGACGACGCCGTCTTTGCCGACAGCCTCCACAACCTCCGCAATCGTCTCGCCGAGCTCATCGCTTTCTGCCGAAATGGACGCAACCTGCTTGATTTCATCCTTACCCTTGATCGGCTTCGCCATTTTCTTCAACTCATCGACGGCGTCACGCGTCGCAGCTTCGATGCCGCGGCGAATCATCATCGCGTTTGCGCCCATCGCGGTCCGCTTCATACCTTCGTGCACAATTGCCTGCGTGAGGACGACGGCAGTTGTCGTGCCGTCGCCTGCCTTATCGTTGGTCTTCGACGCGACTTCCTTCACGATTCCGGCGCCCATGTTCTCGAATTTGTCCTTGAGCGTGATTTCTTTCGCAATCGAGACGCCATCGTTGGTGATAGTGGGAGAGCCCCAGCTGCGCTCGAGAGCGACGTTGCGCCCTCGTGGCCCAAGCGTGACTTTCACCGCGCTTGCGACGATGTCGACCCCTTTCTTAAGAGCATTGCGGACATCTTGATCAAACAGTACTTTTTTTGCCATATCGGTATTAGTTGTTGATGACCGCTAAAATATCGCTTTCGTGCACGAGGAAATATTCTGCGTCGTCCCCTGCCACTTTCACTTCATTGTCCCAACCTGCGTTGAAATAGACGGCGTCGCCGGGCTGAACCGTCATCGGGATAAGGTCTGCTTCGTCACCGAATTTGCCCGGGCCGATAGCAACGACGATGCCACGCTTCGACTTTTCTTTCGAGGCGGTGTCGGGGATGATAATTCCTGCAGGAGAGGTGGCGGCGAGTTCGTCTCGCTTTACGAGCACTCGATCGCCAAGCGGCTGGATGCCCGCCTTTTTTTCCGCCATTTTCGGAGCTTTGCTGGATGCTGACTTCCCAGCCTTCTTGGTTTTCTTGCCTGCTGCCTTCTTTTTCTTCGCCATACGGTAGTGAGAGGTTAGATTTCTAAAGCGAGCGAATTATTAGCGAAAACAGAGGGGGTGTCAATGCGAAAATTGTGCTTTCGATTTCTGCGTGGCATAGTATGCGTGTTAACGCTTTTGCGGAGGATTTAGTGATGGAGTACTGGACTGGGGCATCATTCACATCGTGGGGTGTATCCATTGCACTTCACGCTCTGTTTCTGGGCCCGATCTTTCTCATCCGGTAGTAAGAGCTACCGAGTTGCTAGGGGCACCGACACTGGTGCCCCTTCGTTTTTTGCATCATTGACCTTCCTGCCGTCCCTTGCTACTCTCTCCCCATGGACATCGCGACGATACTGCCATATGTGCAGGTCGCCCTATCGATCCTCCTCATGCTCTGCATCGTCTTGCAGCGCACCGGAGCATCGCTCGGAGGCGCTTTCGGTGCTGACAACTTCAGCACCGGTTTCCACACGCGCCGGGGTTTTGAAAAGACCCTCTTCCGCGCTACCATTGTCCTTGCCGTACTCTTCGCACTGTCAGCACTGTTGCACCTCTTTATCTAGCTAGTCTCGCGCGCCATCGGCGTGCCGCAGGATACGCTCCTGCCAGTTCTTCATGCCATTTGAGAACGAATCCCCTGCACCAGCAGATCCCGTACATACACCTCCGCGCCGCACGTTCTTTCGCGGGCTGAATGCACTATTAGTATATTTCTCTCCATCGGAGCGACTTCTCCTCTACACCCTAACCCTTGTGCTTGGTCTTTCAGCATTTGCGCTGGTCGGGCACGCCAACGACCGCATTTCGACCGAAGTGCCGACAGAAGGCGGTGAAATCGTTGAAGGCGGCGTCGGAACACCCCGATTCGTGAACCCTGTCCTCGCCGTAACGCCTACGGACGAGGATCTCACTATACTCGTGTATTCGGGACTCGTGCGCGCCGTCAATGGTTCGTTTGTGCCCGACCTCGCAGAGCGATTTGAAATTTCTGAAGACGGAACGACCTATACTTTTCATCTGCGCGATGGCCTCGTTTTCCACGATGGAACGCCGCTCACCGCCGAGGATGTGCTCTTTTCCGTCGCCCTTGCACAGAATCCGGACGTCAAAAGTCCGAAGCGCGCCGATTGGGATGGCGTCGTAGCAAACGCACCTGATTCGCGCACGGTCGTTTTTACCCTTCCGCACGCATACGCTCCTTTTATCGAGATTGCCACGCTTGGGATTCTTCCTGAAGAGCAGTGGAAGGACGTCGCTGCGAGCGAGTTGCCGTTCCATGCACTGAACACGCGGCCTATTGGTAGCGGGCCATATGCGCTCCACGACGTAGAGCTCGACCCCGCTGGTGCACCATTGGAGTACAAGCTCCGCGCTTCGCCGAGCTTTGCTCTGGGCGAACCACATATCACCCGCATCACCTACCGCACCTTTCCCACCGAAGATGCGCTCTTCGCAGCGTTCGACGATAACGACATCAGTAGCTTCCTCGCACTCTCGCCGAAAAGCGTTCAAGAACATCAACGCGATGAGGGTACATTCCATCGCATCCCGCTCACGCGCATTTTCGGCATCTTCCTCAATCAGAATCAAGCGCCGATCCTCGCAGATGCATCGGTGCGCGAGGCGCTCGATGCCGCCATCGACAAGGAGAAAATCGTCTCGGATGTCCTCGGTGGTTTCGGCGAAGCAATCGATGCTCCCGTACCCGCCGGTCTTCTCCCAACAGCTACCACCACACCGGATGCCGATTACGTAGCAGACGCACAAGCGGCATTGAAGCGTGGCGGTTGGATACTCAAGGACGCGAACTCAACGACGAGCCAGAGCCACTGGGCGAAAGGAGAAAGCGTGCTTTCAATAGCGCTCGCGTTGCCGGATACTGCCGATATCGTAGCGAGTGCGGAGGCGGTGGCTGAAGCATGGCGTGCCGCGGGCATCGGCGTCGAACTTGAGATCTACCCTCTTTCCGAGTTCAACCAGACGGTCTTGCGCCCACGCCTCTATGATGCTATACTTTTCGGCGAAGTAGTGGGTCGTTCGCTGGACCTCTTCCCCTTTTGGCACTCGTCTCAGCGCAACGATCCCGGCCTCAATTTCTCGCTCTACACAAATTCAGAAGCTGATCGCGCACTAGCGAGCGCGCGCGGCGCGACTGATAGAGCTGCGCGAGAATCGTCCATCCGCGAATTACTCGCACAATTGGATGAGGATGCCCCCGCGGTCTTCTTGTACTCACCAGAAGCCGCATACCTGCTTCCCGCAAACATACACGGCGTCAACATCGACCCTGTCTTGACGGCGGCCGAGCGATTCACCGAGATTCATACGTGGTATCGCGATACGGAACGCGTGTGGGATGTCTTTAAATAGTCGAATCATTTATCAATTATCAAGTTTAGTAATTCCAGTTATGACTCCAAATAGCAATCAGCAACCCGGAGGCGTGCCACCGCGTCGCGGTCCGCAGCGCCCCAACGGACCCAACGGTCCGCAGGGACCACAAGGTCCGCGCCCAAGCCGACCCGGCGGCGGTTTCCGCCGCGCAGGCGGCTCACGTCCGCCACGCCGCGGCGGCAAAGTCCGCGTCGCACACGCGCCGGCAAGCGCGCGTCTCAAGCCGAATGCAACGGTCCCACCGATCCCACCGAATGCCGTGCGTATTATCCCGCTCGGCGGCGTCGAGGAAATCGGCCGCAACATGACGGCAATCGAAATCGGCAACGACATCTTCGTCCTTGATGCCGGCTTCCAATTCAAGGAAGACGACACTCCGGGCATCGATTACATCCTGCCAAATACGGGATATCTCGAAGAGCGTCGCGACAAAGTGCGCGGACTCTTTATCTCGCACGGTCACCTCGATCATATCGGCGGAATTCCGTACATCATCGACCGTATCGGCAATCCGATGATTTACACGCGTCGCCTCACGGGAAAGATGATTCAGAAGCGTCAGGAAGAATTTGCCTCAACAACCCCAGTACAAATTCGCGAAGTCGAAAAAGGCGAAGTCATTCGTCTGGGTGATCACACCATCCGCTTCTTCGGCGTGACGCACACCGTCCCCGACGCGATGGGTATCATTATCGAGACACAGTGGGGCGATATCGTCTTTACCGGCGACATCAAGCTCAATCACAAGAACGGCGATCCATCTGATGAGGAAAAGCGAGAATTCTCAATCTTCCAAGACCGAAAAGTGCTCGCGCTCCTTATGGACTCCACCAACGTGTGGCAGCCGGGTTTTTCCATTCCGGAATCGGTCGTGTATGTGACTCTCGAGAAAATCATCACCGAGGTTAAGGGTCGTCTCATCGTCGCGATGTTCGCATCGCACCTCGAGCGTCTTATCCGCGTGATGGAATTCGCAGAATTGAACGCAAAGAAGGTCGTCATTGACGGCCGCTCTATGCGCACCAACATCGAAATCGCACGCGAGCTCGGTATCATCAAGTACCGTGACGAGACGGTCATCCAAGTGGAAGACATCGATAAGTTCCCGCCCGAAAAGATCATCATCCTCGCGACCGGCGCACAGGGCGATGAATTCGCCTCACTTGCCCGTATCGGCAACAAATCGCACAAGTACATCCGCTTGCAGCCAACGGACACCATCGTCCTCTCATCGTCGGTCATTCCCGGCAACGAGCGCGCTGTGCAGAAGCTGAAAGACAATCTCTCGCGCCAAGGTGCGAAGATCATCACGTATCACGCATCCGATGTGCATGCATCGGGACACGGCAACCGTGAAGAGGCAGTGTGGATTCATCGTCAGATCCGCGAGAAATTCTTCGTCCCGGTTCACGGCTACCACTACATGCTGCGCGTCCATGCGGATGTCGCGGAAGAGCTCGGTGTCGAGCGCAAGAACATCGTGATTGCCGACAACTCATCGGTCGTCGAGATTACCGATGGAGAGACCATCAAGGTACTCCCGACGAAAGCACCGAGTGAGCTTCGTATCGTCGAAGGACATACGGTCTCCGAGCTTTCCGATGTGCTTATGCGTGATCGCAAAGCACTGGGCCAGGAAGGATTCTGTGTCGTCGTCGCTACTGTGGATCGCCGCACCGGCCGTCTGCACAAATCTCCCGACATAATCTCGCGTGGCTTCGTCTACCTGCGAGACAACAAGGATCTCATGGACCAGACGCGCCTCATCATCCGCAAAGCTGTCGAGCAGTCGATGAAAAATCCGCGCGCTGCGGACCTTGATTCCGCTCGCGAAGATCTCGCGGAAAACGTCGCTCGCTTCTTGCTGATGAAGACGCAAAAACGCCCTATTGTCATCCCTGTCATTGTGAGCATCTAGTGATTTCGGCCTGCCCCGTTGGAAGCCCTGCTTTCCAATGGGGTCGTCGTGTCTATCTAATCGGCAAGGCGCCATTTCGCGCCGGATGTACGAATCAGCCCTTCGCGATGTAAATCGCGGAGGGCTTGTTCCATGAAATAGGATTGCTCGACGTCGACTTCGAGCAGCGCGGACTCCTTCAAAGCACCCGATAGTAGGCGGCGGAGAATGATGCCGCGATATTGACGAAGGCTCCCTTCGAATTTCGATTGCCGCGTATGATGCTTGCTGCGACGAGAAGGGTTTGGATTCGTTTTCTTAATGTGCGCGCCATAATCCATGAGCGCTGAATACCATTCTCGGGCGGATTCTGTGTGAAGAAGGCACTCTTTGAGGATTGGAGTGAGTTTCTTGTCATCTACTTTTTGCGATTTAGGGAAGAAATGATAGATGAGCGCAGCGCGGATGTTGGTCTCGATGAAAACTTCTTTCTCGTCGAATGCGAAAGCGCGGATGGCGCCTGCCGTATATGGACCGATGGCGGGGAGAGCAACAAGCGCGGCAAAATCCTTCGGGATTTTGCCGCTGTGCTTTTCTACAATCTCCTTCGCGCACTCGCGCAACAATTTCGCGCGGCGATTGTAGCCAAGCCCGCTCCACTCTTTCAAAACATCGGAAAGCGGTGCTTTCGCTAACTTTTGTGTTGTTGAGAATTTCCTCATCCACCGCTCGAAATACGGGATGACGCGGTCTACCTGCGTCTGTTGCAGCATGATTTCGGATACGAGAACCGCATATGGGTCCCGCGTTTTTCGCCACGGCAGCGTATGCCTGCCGTTTTTCGTATAATACGCAAGTACTTCCTTCTGAAACTCGCGCACATTCATCTCGCTAATGCTGGCCATCGCGTGGCAATTTCTTCAGTAATGACATCAAACCATTTTTCGTAACCATCTGCAGACAGGTGCAGCTTGTCTGCCGCATAAAATCGCGTAGGGTCTGATGCAAAAAGATCGCCGCGAGTGTATAAATCTACGAATAGCGCGTCGTGCTTTAGTGCAAGCGCTTGGTAGCGAGCGCGCAAATCAAGCGTGCGTTTCGTGTATATATACGGCCACGGCCACGGCCAGAGCGGCGCATCCCCGATGTTTCCGGCCATCAGAAAGACGACTTGTGTGGATTTCTTTTTTGCCTCAGCAAGTGCGAGATCCATGTTGGCCTCGGCACTCGCGAGCGAACGGAGCTGTATGACGTCGTTTGCTCCGATCTGGATGAGCACGAGATCATATACAGCCTTTTTTGCCTGAGATGCCTGTGCCGCAAGATCTGTGGTCTTGGCACCGCTTCTCCCATAATTCTCGACCGAAGCGTTCAGCGATTGAGACAATCGTCCCGCCACCGTTTGAGCAGGTGCTGCCCCCACGCCGACGACCAAGCTATCACCCAAGACGAGGATATGTTTCGTGAGTGATGCGTCTTCGCGGTTAAACGGCGGAGTGGCATTGATAAGCGGCGCGCTTATACGAGATGCGTTCCAGAAAACGGCAACACTGTATGCGCCGTAGAGGAAAACAATGGCGAGAACGAAAATAAACATATGTCTACAATTCATAGATCACGTCCTTCCGTTCCACCACGACCTTCCACCCTTCCCTTTTTGCATGCTTATACAAACGCGCATTCGGATTGAAGCAGATCGGCTTGGCAACCATCTCGAGCATCGGGATGTCGCTTTCCGTATCGCCCACCGCGATCGAATGCGCGAGCGATAGATTGTGCTTCTCGATGGCCCGTCGCACGATGGCGGCTTTATTGAATATAAGGTGCGATTCCATGATGTCTCCCGTGAACGCGTCGTTGGGACCAGTTTCGTAGAGCGTGCCGTACACCTTATCGAAGCCGAGTCGCGGGCAGAATTTATCGAGAATCGTTTTCGGCGAATGCGAAACTGCGAGGAGGAAGTATTTCCGCTTCTTCAATTCCTTGAGGAGGTCGCGCGTATATGTATAGACATGATTGCGCTGATCGGCAACCACGGTTTCCGCTGCATCGGCGAGGATTCCGTATTTCATGCCCTTAATATGTGTCAAGAATGTCTGCACGACTGCCTGGATGTAATCGTCGTAATCGCCTTTGCGATCCAGCCATTTCTGGTGCTGCCGTTCGAAGTCATCGCGCACCTCCTCGGGAAAAGCGCCGACGAATATTAGCCGTTCCACGATCTGGATAAGTAGCGAGGAACGGAAAATCGTGCCGTCTACGTCGAATATCGCCACTTTGCGTTTTACTGCCATTGCGACATCGTACTACAGCAATGCAGCCTTGCCGAAACAATAAAAAGAGTTATAGTCGAATCTGGCTATATGGGATGGAGGATCTGATGTGTGAAATTAAAGTCGCAGAGCTTTGCACGAACGCACGCGAGGTACGGCTTGCAGACGGCATCATGGCCTGCAAAGAATGCGAACGACTACTGAAGCGGGAGGCGGCTGAGATAAACCGTCGCGTAACGCAAAAGCCGTATCGCGAAGAATATTCAGTTCCGCGGACGACGCCCTTCGGTCGTCTTGAATGATGTTATGAAGCCCTCGGCCACCTGTTTCCAGCAGGTGGCCACAGTTTTGTAAGAGGATGCTCTGAGCAATCGTGTTTGTTGGCTTTGCAGAGATACCGTCCGTAAAGCACGAATCCGTTATTTACATACTTCCAGTCTTTTTTCGGCACCAGTAGTTCGAGGTCGTGCGATATCTTCTTCAAATCCGTATGGTCGGTGAGGTCGAATTTGCGCGCGAAGCGCTTTACATGCGTATCGGTCGGGATTCCTTCCCAGATCTCGAACAATTCCCCGAGAATGACATGTGCGGTTTTGTAGCCGACGCCGGGGAGCTTTTGTAATTCTCCTGCCGTGCGTGGGAGTTGGCCGCCAAAATCGTCTACGACGATTTTGGCGGCGGCGATGATGTGCCACGCCTTTGTCCGGAAAAATGAGACCTGTGCGATTTCTTTGGTTAAGATTGCAGGCGTAGCTCTCGCGAAATCCTTAGGTGTCTTGTACTTCTTGAACAAGCTCGCCGTCACGCGATTTACGAGCTTATCGGTGCATTGCGCGGAAAGCATGACCGCCACGACCAGCTGAAACGGCGTCGAATACGCAAGCTCCGTTTTCGGCGCCGGATATGTTTTTTTGAGATATTTCAGAATCTCCTTCATCCGTTCGTGACGTGCATTTTCATCTCGCATACGGTATTAGAGCATAGCTCTTCGCGTTATCCCCTTGTCGCATTAAGGCGCGAGGCGTATGGTTGTGCAAGGCATATAGGGCGGAATGCACAAAGGTCAACAAAGAGGAGAAAGACAATGTTGTGTGGGAAGCACGTTGTTGGAATGATTCTCGCCGCCGAGTTCATCGGCATGTTTACCTCGGTTGTTCACGCGCAAAACGCGCATGGAAACCATGCTCAACTCCACGCTCATTACCAATCGTGGATGAATAAGCTCAATAATGGTTGCTGCAATGACAAGGACTGCGATACGCTTAGCGATTCACGCGAACGGTCGACAGGCAACGGTGACGTCGAAGTCTTAGTCTATGGAGTCGGCGCCGCCGAAGGCAAGAGCGCGTGGTGCAAAGTAGACTGGCATCACTATCTCCTTTCGGGGAATGCTCCGAATTGGTCGACGGCACACATTTGCGTGTCCGATTACTACTACAAGGGCTCCGAGCCGTGCCCGCAGTTCATCTGCTATCAGCCGAAGCCGAAAATCTGAACAAGGGCGGCCGCACTATGCGCGGCCGCCCTTCTGTTTTTCCGCCCCTTTTTTACTCATTGGGCGGCGAGAATTCCCCGCAGATTGCTGCGGGGATGAATCGTCGCCATTTCAAATGAGTGCGCCCGGTGGGCGCTCATATTCGAGCAAAAACGCCACGGTGGTTTTCCGCGAATGCCCCGAGGCTTTGCCTCGGGGATCGACGGAAAACCCGTTATTATTGAATCACGATCGGGATCGCGACACTCTTATCGTGTTCGGGCAGACCCGATGCATTATCTCGGTGGAGAATCAGCGTTGCCGGACCAGTATAAGAGCCTGCAATACGCGTGGTCGTCGAGAACGGTACGAATTCGGAGGTCATCCATTCCCCTTGCGCTTCGATGAAGCCTTGCAGCAGCTGATTGCCGTTCGCATCGCGGATTTCCATCGGGAACGAGGCCTCGAAGAACCAGCCACCACGCGCTTCTCCAGCGACCGTGAACGAGCGGCCGACACTGTTCCCAGCCTGCGGCTGTGCGACGCGGATGTCGTCGATAGTAGCATTGTGCCATTCCAGCTCCGCCTGCGGCTCTTGCGGCACCTGCGGGGTCTCTAGCGGCCCTGGGAGCTCCGGAGCGGGAGTCGGCTGTAGTGCATACCACACCACCCCGGCGATGATAAGCATCAAAATGGCGAAGAGGTATCTCATAGAGCGGTAGACGGATATAAGTGGTAACGATTACAACTCGGCAATTACTTTTGCGACTTTGTCGGAATCGTGTCGGGCGAGATCGCTCTCAGATGCGAAGTCGCCGGTAATGATGTCCTCGGCGAAGTGCGTGAGTTCACTCTCATCGATTTCTATCGGGAATTTCTGTTCCTTCGCGTACTCGGCAAGCAATTCCGCATCGGCTTTTTTGGTGTTGCAAATGACCGTATCGAACATGTCGATTCCAGAGTACCGCTGCAGCTCTTTGAGTACATCGGAAGCCTTCATGCCGTTCGTCTCGCCCCATTTGCTCATCAGCGGCGCCACGCATACCTTCTGCGCCGTACTTTCGTGGAGCGCATCCCGCATACCGTCGACGATAAGTGCTGGCATGAGTGAGGAATACAGATCCCCCGGACAGATGACAATGGTGTCCGCCTCCAAGAGCGCGTCGCGCGTCTCACTGTAAAGCTCCGCTTCCGGAGTCAAGCTCAGATCCGTGATGCGCAGATTGCCATCGTGCTTCGGGATATCGATATTCGTCTCCCCTTCGATTTTCGAGCCGTCCTCGAGAGTGGCGATTACATGCGATTTATTGAGCGATACCGGAAGGACTCTGCCTTTGATATCGAGGAGCTCCGATGCTTTCCGGATACCCTCGATATCGGATCCATAGATCGAGGTGAGCGCGACCAGAAGAAGATTACCGAAGCTATGACCATGTAGAGAGCTCTTCCCGTTCCCGTTGCCATTGGATTCAAAACGATACGCGAAGAGTCTGCGCAAGATCTCGGCTCGCGGCCCTTCTGAAAGCGCAAGAATACAGCGACGTACATCGCCGGGCGGCAATACGCCGAATTCATCTCTCAAGACGCCCGTCGATCCGCCCGAATCGAAAATGTTCACCACAGCGGTGATATCGAGCGTAAACATCTTGAGGCCGCGCAGGATGGTATAGCTACCGGTGCCGCCGCCGATCGTTACTATTTTTTTCATAGCCGGTGCAATATACCCCGTGAGATAACCCTTTGTCTAATATGGAAACGAACACCCGCCCGTGCGCGCTCTGCGTAATGCCGCAATATCGAGTGCATATCTCATGGGGTATAGCATACCTGACGTTCTGCACACCTATTGCTTGCAGAGAAGATTAAAGTGAGTATCCTTTGGCACACAGACCCCATACATCAAGAGCACGGCGAGGGTTCTGGCCCTTCGACCCGTCCCCAACCCCTCTCTCAAGGACAGGTGGGAAACCAGTCCTTCGGGCAGATGCACATTTAGATGTCTCCCGCATGGGGGAATTTTTATTTCAGTCCTAAGTCGATAGTCATGGGTCCTAAGAATATGCAAAGCTGCATTTGGACTAATGACTTATGACTCCGGACTAATGACTTCTTTATGTTGCACTTATTGAAAACCTACACGACCGAATCCGTTACCGCGGGACATCCTGATAAAGTGTGCGATCAGATTTCCGACGCTATTTTAGATGCGTGCCTCGAACAAGATCCGTATTCTCGCGTCGCTATCGAGACGTTCGGCTCTCACGGCGAAATGATGATCGGTGGAGAATTGAAGACGAACGCGAAGATCGATATGGAAAAGATCGCACGCGATGTCTATACCGATATCGGATACACCGATCCTCTGAACATCAGGGTACATGTCGCTATTCAGTCGGGCGACATCGCTCAAGGCGTGGATACCGGCGGCGCGGGTGATCAGGGCATCATGTATGGCTATGCGACGAGTGAGACGAAAGAGATGCTACCACTTGGAGTCGTACTTTCCCACGCACTGGCTCGCCGCTTAGAGGCCACTCGACGAGACGGAACGCTCAAATTCCTCAAGCCGGACGGAAAGACGCAGGTCACCATCAAGGATGGAAAAGTGATTACCGCTCTTACCTCTACGCAGCATGCCGAGGAAGCGACACAAGAAGAAATCGTCGCCGGCCTCACTGAGCACCTCTTCAAGCCGGTACTCGGCTCGCTCGATGGCATCGAAATCCTCGTCAATCCGACCGGCCGATTCGTTCAAGGCGGATTTGAAGCGGACGCGGGACTCACGGGACGCAAAATAATGGTGGATACCTACGGCGGCCTCATGCCACACGGCGGCGGCGCCTTTTCGGGGAAGGACGCGACGAAAGTCGACCGCTCTGCTGCGTATATGTGCCGCTTCGTTGCGAAAAACCTTGTCGCGAATGGCCACGGCACAAAAGTGCTCGTCTCAGTCGCCTATGCTATCGGCCGCGCCGAGCCTGTCATGGTGGAAGCATACGACGAGAGCGGCAAAGACCTCTCAGCGCTTATCGAGAAATATGATTTCCGCCCACAGGCGATTATCGAGAAATTAGGCTTGCGCAACCCTATTTTCAAAGCCACAGCTGCCTACGGCCACTTCGGTGTTGAAGGACGTCCGTGGGAACGGATTGAGAAAATCTAAACGACTCCCGGCTGCCTGGGCGCGAGGAATGCGAGAGCGAACGTGGCAGCCATGAGGCCGAAATCGCGTACGCCGATGTCGTTGAGGCCGATGTCAAAGACTAAGACTAGGAGATGCAAGCCGAGGAGGATGGCTGCGTACCGTACAAAAAACCCGAGCGCGAGTAGTGCGCCGCTCAAAATCTCGAATGAACCGTTCCCGATTACTATCAATTCTGGAGATAGCCCCGTGAGGGATGTTGCCCATGTTGGCACCCAACCGATCCAATTTGGACCATCAAGCAGCTGCGAGAATCCAAACCAAAGGAAAAGTGTCGCGAGACCGAGGCGCAAGATGTGATACCCGATTTCTTGATGCGTCATAGTATTACTACTGTGCCGAAAAGCCTTCGACGGAAGCGCGTGTGGCATTCACTTGCCAAAAGACTAGTCCGCCGATTCCGATGATGAGACATACACCGATTGCAACCGACGTCATCGTGTTCATGCACGAATACTATCATGCACCCTTCGACGGAATCGCATGATTTCTGACGTATCGTGTGGTCGACGCGGATAGGTGCGGTTCGACAGGATAACGACTGCTTGATTGCGGTCTGGGTTGATAAGGATGCTCGTCCCGGTATATCCCGTTTTTCCAAAGGTGCGCGGCGAACGACGCTCCCCCATCCACGCCTGATCGAGCTCCCAACCCAGCGCGGTTACGCCGAGTCCCGGTATGTGATTCGTCGTGTGCCGATCGTCGGCGTGGCTCATCGTATCTTCTAAGAATGACAAAAGGTCCGGTGCAGAAGCAAAAAGCCCCGCATGCCCCACTGCCTTTCCTCCTCGCGCGAATACGCGCGCGCTTTCATCATGGGGGATGTCGCGTACTCCATCTGTTGAAGGAACTGCTCCCTGTGGAGTGAATGTTGCGGATCGCATTTGCAGTGGAACGAAAATTCTGTCATCGGCTATTTTCTCGAAAGAGGCTCCAAGCGTTCTCTCGATAACCAGCCCCATGATGAGCGCAGGTGCGTTCGAGTAGGAGAATTCGCTCCCTGGCGAATGGCACTTTTCGTGAAAAACCGCTTCGATGATGGCAGCTGGAGTTCTCTCTGCGAGTGAGGCGAGAGGCAGTCGATTCCCCAACGTGTACGTAAGAAGATGCCTAATGAGCGATTCTTTGCTGGCATATTCGGGCAAGTGCACTTGTACCTGATCGTCGAACGAGATGAGCTTTTCATCCATAAGTTGATGTGCCAATGTCGCTGTGATCGACTTGGTAACCGACGCAAGATCGTAGACGGAGTTCGTCGTGATCATGGGTGAATGCTCATCGTAGGTCTCATAGCCGCATGTAAAGAAATCACGTACACCGTTGCGTGAAATACCGATGACGCAGCCCGGGAATGTGCGTCCTCTTATCTCATCCTCCACGAGTGTGTCGAGTTTAATCATCGAAGTTTAGGTGATTGAAATCGCCCAGCCCACGAGATATATGCCGACGAAGTTCATACAGTATGAGACTGGAATGAGGAATCGTAAGTGCGTCTTCGAAAGACCGAGCATTGCGAGGCCGACTTCATCAGGTAACGGCGATGCAATGACCAACGCTCCCATGACTGGTACCGCCCACGAAAGAAGCGGTGTCCGGAAAAGTGCTTTGGTCTTTTTTCCCCACGAGCCGCGAAGGAGGTGTAATACATCGTCCGAGACTACATCGCGCACAATGAGGAAGAGTACGAGATCACCGACTACCGCCCCCGCCGCACCCCAGGCCGCCATCTGCAAAAGCGGTGCAACATGCGCCATCTCTGCGAACGCGACCGTGGCAGGCGCCAAGGTAAGGAGCGAAGTAAAAAAGAATCCGGCGACAAAAGCCTCGATTGGGAGGAAGCCGCTAATTGCTAGTAAGCGCGGGACGATGTCCTCATGCGCAAGAAAGATGGCAAAGGAGATACTCGCGATGACGATGAGTATGTCGCGACCGAAATTAGGTCGTTTCAATTTCACGGCACGTCTCATACGACAAATGCGAGAAGTAGGATGCCCAGTACTACGCGATATATGCCAAACGAAGTAAACGTGTGCGTCTGGACGAAACGGATCAAGAATCGAACTGCAACATACGCCGCTGCAAAGGAGACCAGAAATCCGACCGCAAGAAGCTGCCACTCACCTGTTGCGAACGACGAGCCGGTCTTGAGGAGGTCGTAGCCTGTCGCTGCCAGCATCGTCGGGATTGCGAGCAGAAAGGAGAATTCGACAATTTCTTTCCGCCCCATCCCGAGCGCGAGGCCGCCTATTATTGTCGCTCCGGCGCGCGAAACGCCCGGCACTATCGCAACCGATTGCGCGATGCCGATGAGGAATGCTTTCCCGTACGGAAGAGTCGCGAGTGGCATCGGCTTCTCTACAGCCTCCCTTTTTCCATGCCAGCGTTCAAAAAATACAAGGACGATGCCACCAAGGAGCAGCGTCCATGCGATGAGACCGAGGCTATCAAGCAAGTAATCCTTGAGGAGCGAGTAGAGCGCAAAGCCGATGAACGCCGTCGGGATGAACGCGACTGCGACTCGCTTCATTGCTTCAAAATCCAAGACTATCAATCGCCAATACATAAGGACAATGCTCGCGATGGCGCCGAGCTGAATCGCAATGATGAAGCTCCCGAGGAATGCGCTCTCTGGCAAATCCAGGAAGCGCGACGTAATCACGAGATGTGCCGTTGAGGAGATGGGCAGGAACTCAGTGATGCCTTCCACTACCCCTAAAATTACTGCATCCAAGAAATCCACTCCCTCATGATACTATGGATGCATTACTCGCGTGCGCAAACATTGTTAGCACTATGGAGAACGAAACAAACGAAGGACACGGTCATCAGCATTCGCCTGAAGGAGAACCACATACTCACGAGCACCACGCTGCTGAAGCGAACGTACTCATGGGTATCTTGGCATATATCGGCCCGCTTATTGTTGTATCGTATTTAGTCGCAAAGGACGATCCGTTTGTAAAATTTCACATCAAACAAGGACTACTCTTGGTAATTGTTGAAGTAACTGTCTGGATGCTCATGATGACGCTCTGGATTCTCTTCCCGCTCTTGCAGTTGGTGAATCTTGGCGTACTGATTCTGGCCATCGTCGGCATCGTGCATGCTGCGAAGAGTGAAAAGAAGGAATTGCCGTTCATCGGCCACTACGCGAAGAATTTTAAATTCTAGGCGTGGCGTAAAAGAAAACCCCCTCCGCGAGGAGGGGGTTTTTCTTGAGAGATACTACCAGAACCCGAAACCAACACCTGCAAGATACGCTCCAAGAACGACTGCGAAGAGTCCGCCCGAGGTATACCATGTCGGGGTGTTGAAGTGTCGCATGAGCCGATGCACTTTCGCGTACGGGGACGAGAGATAGAGGATACCCTCAGCAATCATTGTGTAGCCGATGAGCGTAATGATGCCACGCCAATCGGGTGTGATGGTCGGCATAGCGATGACCAATGCAAGACCTGCAACCAACTCGAGGAGACCCACCAGCATGATGAGCGCCTTTGAGCTGAAGAAATCCATCACCATCGGCATGAAAGACTTCTGGCGAAGCATGACAATGCCTCCTGCGACCAGGAAGTACAGACCGAATAATTTCGCAAGAAAAATAGATGCATCCATAGTAAATTGGTTTCCCCTTAGATTATGTGTGGATTGTAACTCGATTTCGCGGTATACAACGCGATGACGTAGCTAACTGTGGATACTCTTGAATGCTTCAACTTCCAGCCTGCCACGCGCCGATAGCGTCGATCGGATGGATGAGCTGGATAATATTGAGTGTCAGAGAATCGCGAATGAAATAAAGCGCGATTGCTTCGAGAGCAATTACAATGATGCCCGAAGCAATGATGGGCAGGCGATACGCGAGCAAGAATCCACCAAGTGCTGCCAACATGTCGCCCGTAGAATTGACAATACTGTCGCCAAAATACCCTTGTGCCAGCGCTTGTTCGCGATATCTCTCAATAATCATGTCAGTATTCTCGAAAAGCTCCCACCCACTTTCTATCGCGAGTGCCATCAAGAGCCGCATACCGACGGTGAGTCGCGGAAAGAAGAAAGTGAGGCCTGCATAAAAGAGGAATCCGTGGATGACGTGAGAGAGCGTATACCAATCGCTTAGATGCTGTGAATTTTCGTTCGTAAGCACCACACCACCGTGCCAGAGCTTAATGTAGCCTCCCTCAAACATGAAAGGCTGACCCATGAGATACAGGATTGCCGCGTGAGCGATGAGAAGCGCAATGGCTCCGAGGCTGATAAATATCATCGTTCGGTGCAACATATCCTGATTATACGCCGTCGAAAGCGGCCTGAAGACGCCTGAGAGCGAGAACGTACGCGGCGTCGCGCATCGAAATGCCTGCTTTCGATTCCGCAAAAACGTCCGTCGCAGCAGTTTCCATTTTTTCTTGTAATTGCCGAAACACGTCATCTTTCTGCCACGTCTCGTTATTCTTGTTCTGCAACCATTCGAAATACGAGACGGCGACGCCGCCGGAATTCGCAAGAATGTCGGGAATAATCATGGTGCCCTTTGCAGATAGGATTGCATCAGCTTCACGCGTCGTCGGTCCGTTTGCCAGCTCGAGAACTATCGGCGCAACGATTTTGTGGGCATTCTCCTCCGTAATAGCGTTTTCTAGCGCGGCGGGGATGATAATGTCGGCAGGCAATTCGAGAACCGCAGCTGGCGCGCAATCGGTACCAGCGAATCCCGCTATCGTTCCGAAGGATTCCTTGTGCCGTGCCGCAGCATTGATGTCGATGCCCTCCGGCGCATGAATGCCGGAGCGCGAATCAGCGAGGCCGATTATCCGGAAGCCTGCTTCTTCAAGATACTGTGCGACATAGACGCCGACGTTGCCGAATCCTTGCACCGCGACTGTCATGCCGATTTCGTCTTTACCCAGCAGCGCCAGAATCTTCCGCAGCGCGTAGACGCCGCCGAGTCCGGTCGCTTCGATTCTCCCTTCTGAACCGCCACAATCCAGTGGTTTGCCGGTGACGACAGCGGGCGTCGGCTGTCCGACTATCTTAGAATATTCATCCATAATCCAATGCATGACAGCGCCGTTCGTACCGACATCCGGAGCTGGTACGTCCTTTTCAGGTCCGATGTAGGGCGCGAGAGCGCGAGTAAATGCACGCGTGAGGCGCTCCAATTCCCCTATTGAAAGCGTTTTCGGATCGATTTCTATTCCGCCTTTTCCGCCACCAAAAGGCACGTCGATGACAGCGTTTTTCATGGTCATCCAAAATGCAAGCGCCTTTGCTTCATCAAGATCGATCTGCGGGTGATAGCGCAGGCCACCTTTATACGGACCGCGGATGTTGTTGTGTTGCACTCGATAACTACGCACGTTTCGCATTTCTCCGGAATCGGTTTCGAATGAGAGTTCGCTATCGATGATAGCATCGAGTTTCTTGAGGCGCTCCCGGAGCACGTCAGATATCGCGCTCGTCTTCGCAGCTGCATCAAGTTGCGCGAGAGCACGCTGCCAGGGATTGTTGGACATCGGGCTATTCTAACGTCTCTGGGACAAGGCGGAAAATGCGATCGTCGCCTTCGGCCGGGTCGCCACGACCATCGCGGTTCGAGGTCGAGAAATAGATCGAGCCATCCGGGGCTTCGGTGACTTCGCGGATCCGCCCGAGATCCACTTCAGCGAGCTTTTCATACCCTGCTACCGCGTCACCCGGGCCGAACGAAATGCGCATCAAACCCTCGCCAATGAGCGCGCCGAAAAAAAGATCACCTTCGAATTGTGGAAAAAGCTTCCCCGAGTAGACGAGCGCGGAGCCAGGAGCTTCGGCAGGCGTGAATTGGATAAGTGGCGCGATAGTGCCCTCGCGCGTCTCGTCGTGCGAGACCAGTGGCCAGCCGTAATTCGCGCCCTTCTTGATACGGTTCACTTCATCGCCCCCGGGAGGGCCGTCAAAGGTAGAAGGCCCGTGCTCGGTGGAATAGAGAGTGCCTGCCGCGTCCCAGGCGAGCCCCTGTGGATTGCGGTGTCCATAACTCCAGATAGCCGAATTTGGAAACGGATTTCCAGCTGCGGGTGAGCCATCGTCGTTCACGCGCAAAATCTTTCCCGCGAGAGAATCGAGATCCTGCGCAAGGTTCCGGTCCGTCGCATCACCGGTCGAAATGTAGAGCATGCCATCGGGGCCGAAGGCGAGGCGAGCACCCGCGTGGTAGCGGGCCGCCGGAATGCGGTCGAGGACGGTCGTGAGGCCGGATATCGAAGTTCCATCGTCGCGGAAACGCACGACGCGGTCATACATTTCGTCGCCGGATGCATAAGCATAGACCGCGTATACGAATCTATTCGACGCATAATCAGGATGCAGCGCGAGCGACATCAGACCTTCTTCGGCAATAGACGAGACCTGCGGAAAAGTATGCAGCGGCTCGCGGAGCAGATTCCCGCCTTCGATGATCCGGATGCGCCCGGGGCGTTCGCTCACGAGCATGCGCTCCGATGAAGTAAATACGATGGACCACGGAACGACGAGTCCGCGCGCCACTTCTTCCACACGAAAGCCGACGCTTTCGCGCTCCGATGTATCAATTCGCTCTTCGATAACCTGAGGCACACCGCGCTCCGTCCGTACGCCAGGAAAGAGATACCATGTTCCTGCTGCTGCAATGACCATTACGAGAACGATTGCCCATCGCATGGCGTCCTAAAGCTGTTCTTCGAGGAACGCTAGCATCTTCTGCCATGCATCGTTTGTTTCTGTTTCGGCAAAGTCCGGATTCGCTGGGTCCGCGAATGCGTTGCCGAGACCGGGATACACTACGACTTCATTCTCGACACTGGCGACGTTGAGGGCACCGCGGAATGCATCGATGTTTGCCGTAGGAATCGTCGTATCAGCATCACCGAAGAATGCCAAGAGTGCGGGAATCTTCTCGAGAGCGCTTGGCTCAGTGATCAGCGGGGAGCCGTAATAGAGAACCACCGCGTCGAGATCAACCTCATCGGCTACTGCGAATTTCAGGGCTTGGCCGCCGCCGAAATCCCAACCGATTACGCCGATGCGTGATGAACCTTCTTCGCGAAGGAATGCTTCGGCCGCTCTCAAGTTAGATAGCGCGCGACCCTCATCGAGAGCCTCTGTAATAACCGCAGCGTTCTCTTCGCTAGTCGCGACAGCACCCTCGAAGAGGTCTACCGCGAGAACGCGATACCCTTCGCTTGCGAGGCGCTCGGCTGCTGCAGCAACGGAATCATTCAGCCCCCATTTCTCGTGGACGAGGATGATGCCCGGGAGACGGCGACCGGAACTAGGAGCGGCGTAGTAGCCTTGGACGCTCTCGTGATATACCTTGAATTCTGCATTGATTGTCTCGTCGGCGCGAGGTTCGCTCGTCGCTTGGCTGAGGATAAGAGAATACCCGAGGAGGACAAGGATGAGCGCAACCAGAGCGAGGCCGAGGTACTTGAGCATGGTGGCAGTATACAGCAGAAGCATATTTTGGTTAATCCGAGGCCAAAGTCGTGAAAACGACCAGGCGCTGATCGTAGGTGCGCGTATCCGAAAGCCACGTCCCTTCGCACGTGATGAGATTCAGCCGAGGAGAGCCGGCGGGATTGAAAATGATGTCAGTCGGTGCTGCATCGTGCGGGTATGAGCGTTTTCCGGAAACAAGGAATCGCACGTCGCTGCCGTCGGCGCGCACCACGAATATCTCGTCCCCTTCGCGAAGCTCGTGGAGGCGGCTGAAGACGCCGGCGAGCCCGAGCCCGTTGTCGACATGCCCTGCGATGACTGCGCTGCCGCTGCCGCCAGGAGTGACGCCGTATTTGTACCATCCGGCGTCCTGAAAGCCTTTCGGCGTCGCCATGGCGCCGGATTCCGTAATTCCCACATGCTGTACGAGTGCATTTACTCCGAGAGCCGGGATGCGTAATCGCACCGGCACCTCTTCGGGACCCGGCAGCTCCACCATCTGCTCAGGCGGCGCTTCGATTTCATCATCGGGCGCGTACAAGAAAGAGCTCGCAAATGCAGAAGCGAAAACGACGAGTGCTGCCGCCATTACGATGAGTATTATGAATGTACGCAGTACGCGCATGGTGAGGTGATACGGCCGCCGTAGAGACGGCCGTATCGTTACTCTTCTTTTTTATTACTCGAGATTCGGCCGCGTGGCGTACAGGTATGTTGCCGCCGCGACAGCTACCGTCGCTGCCAGAGCGAGGATAACGATGTTGGTTAGGACATCGCCTGCGCCGGTGTTCGGCACTCCTGGCGTTGTCGTTGCTGTCGTTGTCGCCGTCGTTGTCTGGGCGCTTACGACACCAGCGAACATCCATGCGAGTAAGGCTGCGAATGAACTAGCTGTTTTTTTCATGGTACTTGTTGTGCCCCGCTCGTGCACTACGCACGGGGCTTGAATTAGATCTCATAATCTCATAGTTGACCGTATATCAGTATGGCTGGCGGCGGTGAATCGAAAATGAACGCCGGCGCAGCCGAGAACCAGGAAATCGAACTGCTTAGGTCTGCTACGCTGACGCCCTGCGCCGTTGCTGCAGGATATAAAGCACGAAAACGATAACTGCCACAACGATGAGTAGCGCGATGATAGGCCAAAGAAGAAGAGGTGCGAGGAACGCCTGGTATGCCGGTTTGCCGAAGAATTCTGTCTTGATGGTCGGCAGCGCGGAATATCGATTCACGATCTCACCGAGCGAGAATCCGCGCTCTTCGCCGAGGAGGAGCACATACGCTCCTGCGTTATCCGCGTTCGAGATCCGGATTTCGTACGTGCCCGCGTCCATTCCTGTTTGGAAAATCGGCCCGGCGAGGTAGTCGTCGCGACCGCTGGTGTCGAAGAATGGAATCCATTCCGAAGTCGCGCCGTCGACAACGGTTGCGGGTGTGCCGGTACCAGCAGTGTTCACGATTTCAGCCCGAAAATCGGCTCTCGCGCCTTCGACGTCGGGCGTCAGGACCACTAGTGAGAGACGGAACGGGCCCGATGCCTCGATAGAATAGACTGCCGGAGCGCCGTCGAGGACATTGTAGTAGGCGCGGTAGGCTTCCGGATCGTCGATGACGAACGGCGTCCCTTCGACGATGCGCAGCTCCTGCGCGAAGAGAGCCAGCGGTGCAAACAATACGACTAATCCAAAGGCGAGCGATATTCGGAGATTCATGTATATAAGTGTAGCAGATACTGAATCTCCGGCCAGTGAACGAAAACTCTAGGCTCTGAGCGGGTTTTCTCCCTCGATGATGCGGACCAACGCTACAATGATGCCTGCGATGAGCAACAGATGGACGAAACCGCCCAACGTATACGACAGCATGAGCGCCGAGAACCACAGCCCGACAAGAACAGATGCGAACGTAAGCATACTGAATTGAAATGGTTGCGAGCGATAATGTAAAAACTTCGACCTGTGTACAGTAAAGCGCACCGTACGTGAAAAAATCGTGAGGATACTGTAATCACTTATTATGTGTGCGAATTCTTCTGCGCCTTGCCCTCAGGGGTCATGGGAAATTCGCCCACGCGCAGAAACGCCCCCTTTCGGGGGCGTCTCTGCTCCGGGCGTCGGAAACTATTTAGCGGTCGTCGCGCTCCGTATCCGATTGGCTCGGATTGTTGGTGCCCTGACCATCCCTTTGTGTGTCTCTTTCCATATTGGTGATCGTGTTAGCTTGCTGCTAAATCGACTTGTGCAGCATAGCGTGCGGCGATGAAGCGAATATTAACGCCTGCGCCTCACAATCCACTTTCGTGCTTCTTCGGCAAATAGCACCGTAGAAGCAACCGGAATTATGAGGAGCCAATCCGCGAGCGAGAGCGAAGTCGTGTGGAGGAACTGTTGTGCAAACGGCACATAGACGGCGAAAACCTGCAACGCAATCACGACGCCGAGCGCCGCTACCAAATATCCATTGGCGAAGGGGTTCGTCGTAAAGACGGATTCCCTATCGGAGCGACAATTCCAGGCGTTGAACCATTGGAATACGGCGAGCGTCGTGAGCGACATCGTGAGCGCCTTCGCCATATCATCCATATACAAAGCGAAGAGGGCCAGTGTCCCAAGTGCCATCGGAATAGCCATCACTACCATGCGCACCGTCATCAGGCGATCGACGAGATTCTTATCCGACGCGTCAAACTTCTTCTCCAGAAGACCTTTTTCTTTCGGTTCCATACCAAGAGCGACGGTGAGGAAACCGTCGGTGACGAGGTTGAGCCAGATGATCTGCGCGGGCAAGAGCGGCAACGGCAGCGACGCGAAGAGCGCTCCCGCGATGACCAAGACTTCGCCGACCGATGTCGAGAAAAGATACGTAATGACCTTCTTGATCGTCGCATAAATGCTCCTGCCCTCTTCGATGGCCGCGACGATCGAGCCGAAATTGTCGTCGAGAAGGATGATGTCTGCCGCTTCCTTGGCGACCTCGGTCCCGATGAGCCCCATGGCGACGCCGAGGTCCGCCGCAACAAGCGACGGCGCGTCGTTCACACCATCTCCGGTCATCGCAATAATCTCTCCGCGCGCCTGATACGCACGGACGATGCGGAGCTTGTGCGCCGGCGTGACACGGGCGAAGACGGCCACGCGATCCAATGCTTTCGAGAGCTCTTCATCGGAGAGCGCGTCCATCTCATCGCCCGTGAGCACGCGCTCTCCGGCGCGGAAGATTCCTGCTTCCTGCGCGATGGCGCGAGCCGTCACCGCATGGTCTCCCGTGATCATGACTACGCGGATTCCCGCCGAGCGGGCAGTCTCGAGTGCCTCAAAGACTCCTTCGCGTAGGCCGTCCTTCATGCCGATGAGACCGACGAACGTGAGATCGTGCACATCGTCATGTTCGAGCGTGACCGCCGTTCCGCTCGCGCGTGCGAGCGCGACCACACGCAAACCTTGCCGCGAGAGATCGTGCACCGAGTTTTCTATTTCTTCGCGCGCATCGCTCGTGAGCGCTACTTTCCTGCCAGCGCTCTGACGCGACGACGAGAGCGCCAGCACCGTCTCGGGCGCGCCGACCACCGAAAGCCGCGTCCCCCGCGGCGCGCGATTCAAGACAGCTCGATATTTGCGTGCCGAATCAAAGGGTATTTCCGTGATAAGCGGATGTTCTGCTTCCAATTCTTCACGTGTCATGTCGAGTTTCTTCGCGAAAATCATCAGCGCTGCTTCCGTCGGGTCTCCCGCGACGCTGAATTGCTTGGTCTCCTCCGAATACATCACCCGCGCACTCGCGGCGAGCGCCGCAATGCGCCCCATCTCTTGCAGATCAGGATGTTCGCTAGGAGCGATGCGTACGCCGTCCAAGTGCGCACCACCTTCGGCTTCATAGCCGATGCCGGAGATATCGAAGACCTTACCGTCCGAAACTTTCTGCACGACCATTTCGTTTTTCGTGATCGTCCCCGTCTTGTCGGTCGCGATGACGCGAGCCTGCCCCAAAGCTTCCACAGCCTGCAAGCGCTTCACCAGAGCGTGCCGCTTGGACATGCGCCAGACGCCCGAGGCAAGGACAAGTGTGATGACGATCGGAAGACCTTCAGGGACGACGGAGACCGCGAGCGTCACGACCGTCGCAAACATGTCGATAGCGCTGTGACCGAGAGAACGGCCGATCGCGTAGAGCGCGATACTCAGGACGACGACAACGCCGATGATGATGTTCGACAGGCGGCGAATTTCGCGTTGCAGAGGAATCTCGTCTTTCACCTCTGAAATCTCGCGTGCGATCGCACCGATTTCGGTGTGCGTCCCCGTCGCAACCACGATGGCGCGACCGGAGCCAGCGACGATGTTGGTCCCTTTGAAGACCATATTCTTCTGATCGGTGACTGCGAGCGAAGGCGTGAGCAGCGCTTGCGACGATTTCTGAACCGGCTCGCTCTCGCCGGTGAGCGCCGCTTCATCGACGGAGAGCGCGTGCGCGACTAGAATGCGTGCATCTGCCGGCACTTTCTCGCCTTCGCGCAGGACGATAATGTCTCCTGGTACCACTTCACGGTCAAGAACGATGCGTTCAGTCCCCTCGCGAAGCACTGTCGCATGAGCTTCTGAAAATGATTTCAATGCACGGAGCGTATTTTGTGCACGACCCTCTTGCACCGCGCCGATAACTGCGTTGAAAAGGAGGACCGCCAGGATGACGATTGCATCGGCAGTCTCTCCAAGCCACCACACGCACACTGCCGCGATGATAAGGAGATATATAAGCGGGCTCCGGAATTGGCGCAGAAATATCGCCGAGTACGATTCAGGCGGTATCTCGGGCAGAGCGTTCGGCCCAACCTCTTTCAATCGCGACGCGACCTCGCGATCTGCGAGTCCGTTTTCACTCGAGCGCAAAGCGGCCATCACATCGGCCGTCGCGCGCGCATGCCATCCGCGCTCCATTTGTCCATGATACCGCACATCGCCTCGCCAGTTGCGCGTATCCCCGTACCAAACGCACTTCACAGCTGCATCATGACTTGCGGCTACGCTTTTTTCATGGCATTGCTTCATGCTCGCGCCTCTGTGCGAGACATTTGCGCAGCAATGTCGTATTATGAGCGCAAGGGAAACCGGCACTAACTGGCGGTACGATGGCTTTATATTTGGTGACTGGTGGCGCGGGCTTCATCGGCTCGAACCTGTGCCGGACGCTTCTTGAAGAAGGACACTCGGTCCACGGCGTCGATAATTTCATAACGGGCTCACGCGAGAATATCGCGGCTCTTTCCGAGTACTCTGCTTTCACGTTTATCGAGACGGATATCGCGAAGCCGGATTTCGCGTCGCACATCACGGCAAAGTACGATTACATCTTTCATCTCGCCTGCCCGACTGGCGTGCCGAATCTCACGCTCCTCGCGACGGAGATGCTGCACACGTGTTCCTACGGGATGTTCAACATCCTCGATCTGGCGAAAGCACAGGGTTCGAAATTCCTCTTTACATCGACTGCCGAGATCTACGGACAACCGGAAAAATTCCCGCAGGACGAGGAGTACACCGGCAATGTCCATCCCATGGGTATCCGCAGCGCCTACGAGGAAGGCAAGCGTTTTTCCGAAAGCTGCCTCGCCGCGTATGTGCGCTATCACGGTGTCGACGGGCGTGTCGTCCGCGTTTTCAATACTTTCGGTCCGGGCATGTCGCTCTCGGATCAACGCGTCATCCCGCAGTTTGTCGGCAGCGTGAAGCGAGGCGAAGCGATCCGTATCTACGGCGATGGCTCGCAGACACGTACGCACCTCTACGTCGACGATCTCGTGCGCGGACTGCACCTCGCGATGAATGCGGGAACGCCGGGCGAGGTCTACAATATCGGCGGCGAACATCCGCTCAGCATCCGCTCGCTTGCCGAACTCGTCATCGAGCTCACGACGCACGAAGCCGGCATCGAATACGTCCCGCATTTCATCGAAGACCATCGCGACCGACGTCCTTCGGTGGAAAAAGCGCGATCGCTCGGCTGGCGGCAAGAGATCCTCGTGCGCGATGGCCTGCAGATATTGATAGATCATCATATCCCCCGCCCTGCCGAGGCCATGGAGACCGCATCCGAAAATATCGACCAACTGGCGGCAGGCAAGCTCGCCGTGATATGACTCTTACATGGTAGGAATATTCCAACTCTTCGGCATCAGCTTTCTCTTCTGGATGGCTGCTGGCTTTTTGCGATTCGTCTTCGAAACACTGGCCAAATTGCGCGATGCGCCGCGTTCGGCGTCACGAATCACCCTCGCGTTAGCGGCATTCGGCGGCATCGGTATCAGCACCTCCACATTCTTCCTTATATTCCTCGGATTCGGGCTCGCAGAGACGCTTCGCGCGGAATCCGCGCTACCGGCTTTCATCCTCGCGTCATTCCTGATATGGCTTGCATGCATCGGCGTCGGCGCCTATCTTGCGACCAGGATCTATATCTATCAGCCGTACATTGTCTCTGCCCTTGTCGGAGCCGGGACAGCGAGCAGCGCTGTCTCACTGCTCTTTTTGGCGGGCGTGCCGATGACGAACATGCTCGCATCCCTCGGCTGGGAAGCGGCTTGGCTCGTCGGCACGATGACATCGGCGCTTCTCGGAGGACATATCGCGGCCGCGCTGAACGCGCTCGAACGCGAGCGCACCACCAAGCGCAAAGAGGCAGCCGTCCTTTCTCGAATCACACCCGAGAAGGTCGCGGTCCTCATCGCCGCGCACAACGAAGAACTTTCGATCGGCACCACCGTACGATCAGTCTTGAAATTCGTGAAGCCGGAGCAGGTATTCGTGGCGAGCGACGGCTCAAGCGACAACACAGTGGATATCGTGCGCTCTCTCGGCGCGTATGCCGATGATATCCAGCCGAACAAAGGGAAAGCGGGCGCACTCGCGCATGTGCTCAAGAAAAAGAAACTCATGGATAAATTCGACGCCATTTTCCTCCTCGATGCCGACATGCAGGTGTCCAAGGATTTCCTTGAGCGTGCTCTCCCGGCCTTCGATGACCCCGGTACCGCCGCGGTTACCGGATACTTCGACACGCTCTGGCCGAAACATTGGATTCCGGAATGGCGCCTCCTCATCCCGGCATATCGCATCCGCCTATGGCGCGTGCTGCAATTCCTCGTGAGATATGGACAGACGTGGAAATACATCAATGCGAGCCCGATAGTTCCCGGCGGCTGCAGCATCTACCGCTCGAGCGTCCTTAAGAAGATCGAGATCGACGCACCCGGACTCATCATCGAGGATTTCAATATGACGTTCGAGATGCATCACAAGAATCTCGGCATCTCGGTTTTCGAGCCGTCGGCACGCGTCCTCGATCAGGAGCCGTATTCGATCCGCGATTTCACCAAGCAGATCAAGCGCTGGTACCTGGGTTTCTTCCAGACCATGAAGCGCCACGGCGTGTGGCCTTCGATGTTCTGCTTCGCGACGTATTTTTTCGTATTCGAACTTGTCGTGAGCGCCATCGGCTTCATTATCCTGCCATTCTTCCTTCTAGAGCTGATTGCAAGCGGCAGTCAGACACTCTACATTTCTGTCGGCTTCGCTGGATACACCATCACCCTCCTCGGCATCATCCTCGCCATCCTCGTCTTCGACTATTTCATGACCATCGTCGTCGCGATGATCGAACGGAAGCCCATGCTCCTTTTTTACGGCCTCTTTTTCTTCCCCATCCGCTATCTAGAAATGGTCGTCTTTTTGTACTCGATTCCAGTCGCGCTGTTCGGTATCAGTGACGGCAAGTGGAAAAGCCCGAAGCGCATCGCGTTCGATAAAGAGGATTGATTGACGCGGCGGCAAGGATGTGGAGAATGCCTTGAGACTGCACACAAACCTATGGAGACCACGATGTACGATCTAAAAGGAAAAGTTGCACTGGTAACCGGCGCAGGAGTCGGAATCGGCCAAGGGTGCGCATTCGCACTTGGGCACAAAGGCGCTCACGTCGTCTTGAACGACCTCAACGCAAGTCGCCTGGCACTGACACTGGAACAACTCCGTGCAAGCGGGATTTCATGCGAAGCTGTCGTCGACGACCTCTTTCGTCCTGGCGGTCCCGAATCTATAGCAAAGGCCGATTCCTTGTTTGAACGCGCGATTGATATCCTGGTAACTGGTCCTGCATCGAGCACTGAAGGTTCATTTCTGGAAGCGGATCTGGATGCTGAACGCCGCGCAGCTGAGAACGTGCTCTTCAGTCATCTACGGCTCGCACAGATCGTAGCCAGGCAGTTGGTCGCACGGAAATCCGGCGGACGCATTATCTTCATCTCGAGTGTTTACGGCACGCTGAATCGCAAGAAACAGCTTGGCTACGATGTCGGGAAAGCCGGTCTCAATCAGGCGACGCGCAAGCTCGCTCGTGAGCTTGGGCAGTACGGCATCCTAGTCAACGCTATCGCGCCGGGATTCACGGATACACCGGGAGAACGCGAAGCATTCGACAATCCAGACGGCATGGTCAAGGAAATCGCGGATGGGTTGCTGCTCGGGAGAGCTGGCACTCCTGCGGACATCGGTCATGCGGCCGTGTTCCTTGCGGAAAGCTCGTACACGACCGGCACCGTGCTCACCGTCGATGGCGGCATGAGCCTCGTCGATTACACGTACAACAAGAAAGAGCGCCGCTGACACAACAAACGACGGAGCCTTCGGGCTCCGTTTTCTTTTGAAGTTGCACGTGATAGGGTTCCGCAAGCCCGATTGGGGCAGTAGAGTACGAGGAGGTAGAAATGCTGCAGAGAGCAGGAATGTTCGTGCACGGCTTCAATCTGAAGGAGCCTGAATGGATGCGTATCGTCTGGGGTGAGCCGCCGCATAAACTCGGCCGTCTCCAAGGCGGTGCAGCTGCTGAAGGAAGAGTATCCGCACATGGAGAAAGTCCTCTTCGGCTCTGGTGCCAGCGAGCAAAACGGCGTGAAGGAGGGCGACTATAACATCCGATTTCTGCTGTATGAGTGGAAGAGGCTTTCTGAATTCGAAGCGTTCCGGAAATATCCGAAATACGAAATGGAGCGACTGAAGGATAGGATCGCGGGAATCGCCGAATCTGAGACGAAATCGCACAATACGTTCTCGGAGCTCGAGTATGGCCTTCCGCGCCTCATCGGGCTCGGATGCCAGCGCATCGTGCTTCTGACCGAGCCTACGCACATCTCGCGCGCTTTGGCGCACGGATTCGAGGTGCTCGCGAAGCTCGGAGGCCATAATGCTTCGGTCTCTCTCATCGGCGAACACAGCGATGTGAATCCGTCGAAAGTACAGCCGCACGAGGTCGTCGTCTTCGAGCCCCGCGGTGACGGGCAGAACTCTATCGTTCCGAACCTGCGCCGCATCTTCAAGGTTCCGGCTGAGAAACGTGCCCTGTTCAACGACAAGTTCTCTCAAGCGCTCACTGATGTGGGTGCCTGAGCAAGAGGCCGCAGCGCGAAAGCACTGCGGCCCTCACTATTTCAAAATATCATACATGCGCATGTCCTCTTGCCCTTGTCGCCAGAACATGACTCCTTTTACACCGAATTCTTTGGCGAGGTCGTATTTCAGCGCGACGCTCCGCACATTGTCGAACCACAGTTCGTGTTCGACGCCATCTTTTTCGTAATTAAAGTACGGCACTTGCTCGGTATCGTCGAAAAGAATGTCCGTCTCGACGCTGTTCGCGAGTTCGACAATTTCCTTGTATTCGATGCCAGCAGCAGTTGCCCATCCGCTTCCCTCACGCGGCCAGTTGTAGCCGTAGAGCGGAATACCCATGAACACTTTCTTCATGTCGACACCAAGGCCACGCATATGTGTAAGGACGCTGCGCACCCACGGCAGCCCCGCAGATGGCCCCGGGTCGCTCGTATCCCAGTGATTGTCATAACTCATTAAGGAGATAATGTCGGCGGCCTGCAGCGCTTTTAGGTCTTGCCCACGTGTCTCGCTTCCGGGATATTGTGCATGTACGGCGACCGCCACGACCTTCCCTTCTTTGTGCAGTGCCTCTGTGAGCTCGCGGATGAAGGCGGAGAAATCTTCAGTCTGGCTATCCTCGAGCATCTCGTAATCGATATTCACGCCGTCGAAATCCTTCTCGCGCAGGAGCGCTACGATGTCTGCGATGTGTGCGGCGCGTACTTCAGGAGAACTGATGACTTTCGCGACTTCTTCGGCATCCCAGCTGCGCCCTTCTTCTTCTGGTAGATTCGCGATAAGTGCAAGTACTTTTACGCCGTTTTTTTGAGCGAAATCGACGAACATCGCGTCTTCCTCCGCATATTCGTATTTCACGATTTCCCCAGCCTCGAGCTTGTACCAAAAGACCGTGACGTAGTCGAACAATTCGACATGCTGCGTTACGACCTCGATTGCTCGATCTTGATCCCAATACGGGATTGAGGCCATATGCTGCATCTCCGGTCCCGGTGAGTTCTCATCTTTGAGGGTGACCGATGCCGCTGCGGACATGAGTGTGGGGTCCGTGGGTAGGGGTGTGTTCATGGAAGCGAGCACGATAAGGGCGAACGCGATAAGCACATATCCATAGACGCGCATATTCATAGTGTACCTGAATTCTATGCCTCTTTCGTGAAGACAGCTTCACGTGCCTCCGACGACGAGGCGTTCATAAGTAGATCAATGATAGAAAGATTCGGCACGAAGTCGCCATACAACTGCGGATAGGTCTCACCTCGCCATGATTGCTGGACGAGCACGATACCCGCATCTTTGAACGGTGTGAAATCCATATAAGCACTAGCAGCCGTGCCGCCGTAGTAGTATTCGGTAGCACCGAAATGTTTACACGCGTCAACGAGCCATTGATTGGCATCGCGACCTTGGTTCTTCTCGGAAGGCTGTATTGGTGTCCGTGAAAACGGAACGATGCGACGAAGACGGAACTCGCTGCGACGAAGAGAATCTTCGACGCTAGAGGTGTCGGCATTGAGCGGATCCGGCATTTCCAAAAGCATCGCAAGCGCGAGCAGGATGCTACCCGTATTAATATCAGCGACCGTCGCGTGCGGCTTTTTGAAAAAGGCCTCAAGAATTGGGAGCACGCTCTTCGCGTGCGTCGCGGTCCGATACTGTTGAGCAATTACGCGAAAGTTTTTTAAGCGCTCTTTCGGATTCGGGAACGCAAGCTGCGTCTCATTTATCGCCAACTGACCTCGTCGAGTCGGGATATCCAAAATTTGCACACCGCTTTGTGCCTTTATTGGAGTATGCGCTTGGTAGGATGGTCCGCGTTCACGTAAATCGTCATGTACGTAGGCATGATGACGCACAAACTGGACGTAATCCGCGACCGCAAAAATATCGCTGTTCAGGATGCGTGCGAAGTAGTGGAGTCGCGGGAAATACTGTGGCTGATAGCTGACGAGTCGCATATCAGACGAAGGCACGACGAAGCGTATACGCTTCGGCGGCGTCTGTGCCGGAGTGGATACCTCGCATATGGGCAAGCGTTTCAGCGCCATGAACAGATACCGGACCGTTCTTCACTTTCATCTGAGATTTGTACAGCGAGAGAGCGTGCAGTTTCGCTTTCAAGGCTCTCTTGTCTAGCGAGACGAACAGATTCGGCGACGGGCGATCAGCCTCGCTTGCCCAGGTGAAATAGGGGAATTCGTATTCGAGGACGCGGGAGACGAGATGTTTGAAATCCCCCGGCACCGGACGCGTGGCAGTGATTGCCGCGTGATTCGCGGCGCGATGGTCCTGGTTGTAATCATGCGATGACGGCACCGCGAGCGTCGTCGGTCTGATGCTCTCAAGCGAAATCCCGTCGCCGCGCTCGATCTCGTTGATGAGCTGTTTCTGCGGCAGCGCATCGAGCTGCAGATGGTATTCGTCGCCCGGAAAAGCGATGCGATATCCGTCGAAGCGCATGAAATCCGCGACACGCTCGATCTCTTTCAGGCGCTCATCGTGCGTCGACGAGCCGTTTTTCGAGAAATCGCGCGTCGTACCGACCGTAAGGAAAAGGACGTACACCTTTCCGCCGTCTTGTTTGATGCGATGGATTAGGCCGCCACAGCCGAAAATCTCATCGTCGGGATGCGGCGCTACGACCAGAAGTCTGTTATTTTTGAAATTCATACGCGGGAAAAGCACGAGCTGCCGTTTCCCTGCGGAAGCAGGCGTATCGTACCAAACGGAAGCCGTATTCACAATCTGCCATCGCCGTGCTCTGTGGTGTGCTAAACACGCAACATAGATTTTGGCAACAAACCCTTTGCGGTTATCCACTTCTCAGCGCTATAGATTGCACCGTTGTCTTAGGGTATACTTCTGCGCAAGGAAACCGGCGAAAGCCGAATGCAACCCGATAACCAAGGCAGTATTGTTCCTATGATGGGCGTCGCGACATCGCGGCCTGTCTTTTCTGTTGCAATCGTCGGCCTTGGCTACGTTGGTTTGCCGCTCGCAACTCTTGCTGCCCGCAAAGGCCATACGGTAATCGGCATTGATATCAGCGAAGGCAGAGTCGAAAGCATCAATAGCGGTGTCTCGCCTTTTTACGATGCAGAACTCACCCGCCAGCTGCAAGAGACCAAACTCAAAGCTGCCACCGACTTCTCCCATGTCCGCGAATCTGATGTCATCGTCGTCTGCGTCCCGACTCCGGTTCGCGACGATCATTCGCCTGATCTCGGACCTCTCGAAGGCGCGTGCCGCGGAATCCTTCCGCATCTCGCGCCCGGCTCGCTTGTCATCATCGAATCCACGGTTAATCCTGGGATCTGCGATTCCATCGTGATGCCCATCCTCGAATCGACGGGATTGAAGGCGGGCATCGATTTCGAGCTTTCGCACTGCCCCGAGCGGGTGAACCCAGGAGACGCAAACTGGCACGTCGAGAATATCCATCGCGTCGCCGGCTCGCATACCGAGCGAGGCCTCGAACGGACGATGGCATTCTACTCATCCATCCTTACCGGCAATATCCGCCCGATGGCTTCCTTGAAAGAGGCGGAAGCGGTGAAAATCGTCGAGAATACCTTTCGCGATATCAATATCGCATTCGTCAACGAGCTTGCGATGTCTTTTGACAAGATGGGCATCGACGTCGTGAATGTCATCGATGCTGCTTCTACGAAGCCGTTCGCATTCATGGCTCACTACCCGTCGTGCGGTGTCGGCGGCCACTGCATCCCGGTCGATCCGTACTACCTCATCGAAGAAGGTCGACGCTGGGGCTTCGAGCACGAATTCCTCTCGCTCGCGCGCACCATCAACAACAAGATGCCGCGCTTTACCGTGGAGCTCCTCGAGCGCGCGCTCAGTGATCGCGGTTTAAAGCTTGCAGGTTCACGCATCGCCATCCTTGGTCTCGCCTACAAAGGCAACATCGACGATATGCGTGAGAGTCCTTCAAATGAGATCATCCATGAACTGCGCGAACGAGGCGCAACCGCCATCGCATTCGATCCGTTCGTTCCGGCAAAATCGGACGCTGCGAGCCTGAAAGAAGCGCTCACGGGTGCGCAAGGCGCTATCGTCGCTACTGCGCACCGGGTTTTCATGGACCTCGACCCTGAGACGTTTACCGAGCACGGTGTCCGAGTCGTCATCGATGGCAAGAACTGCCTCTCGAAGTCGCGATTCGCTACCGCTGATCTCACGTACCGCGGTATCGGACGTTAGGACTTCTTCTTTTTTGCGACGGGTCGCTTCTGTTTCGCGCGCTTCAAGGCCTTAGAGCCGCTTTTCTTCCACTGCTCTGACACGGCCGTCACGAAGCGCTTCACGTCTTCGGCTTCGAGATCCTCTGCCTGCTTGTACCGCGCCGCAACTGCCGCGATGATGCGATTGATATTCGCGTCCGTGTACGCCTTCTCTTTGAGTTCGCGTGCTTCGCGTACGATTTCTCGTTCCGCTTTGCGTGCCCAGCCCGCAACCTTTTTACGGTTCTGTGCCGCCTTTGGTGCCCCATACAGGTAGTAGGTGGCTGCTGCAGCTGCCATCGTGGCAGCAGCTGCGCCACTGCCTGCAATAATACGTTTCGTCGTCGTTTTCATATTTACGATTATTTTATGATAAGACTGCTATTTGTCGCGCGCAGCAAGACGTGCTTTGCGCATAAGGCCGCGCACGAGCATCTTCACGCCGGACCACAGGTCGCGACTTTCCGAACGGACCTTTGCACGTAGCTCGAGGAGATCCTCGGATAATGCGTCTGCTCCTTGTCGGGCGCGCGCTGACATCGCCCGGAAGTCACGCGCAATGCCTATAACGTGGTACAGCACCACCGCAGCAAGCGCCAAGACTATGATTTGCATCACAGTGGCAATGATATATGCGAGGGTTGCTGCTGTTGCCACCTCTTCATTATACCCCCTTCTTCATTTAGAGAAGATGAAGATGGCTAACGGGTGATGTGTGCGGTTACGGTCATGCCCGGGCGGATCCGCGCATCACTGAAGCCGATGAGCGCGTAGAATTCGACGATGCCGTTTTCGACCGTAGCTTTCGGATCGATAGAGATGACATTCCCTGTTGCCGTGAATCCGGCGCCATCGAGGGAAAGAGTGACCGTCTCGCCGACGGTAATCCGAGCAATGTCGGTTTCGGAGAACGCGACGCGAGCGGCGATAGCGTCGGTGGTTACCGTCGCGATGATCTGCCCGTCGAGGACCGACGAACCTTGCGGAACACGCACGTCGGCGACGATACCAGCGACCGGTGCAACGACGACGTACCGTTCGAGATTCATGCGGGCTTCAGCGATGTCCTGTTCAGCCTCGACAATGGCGCGCTCATACTCCATCAAATCAGGCGCCACATAATTGCCGCCTTTCGCCACCCGGATGGCTTCTCGCGCATTCGCTACCGCTTCGAGATTGTCGTTGGTGGTGCGCTGCGCATCGATGATGGACGCTTCGTGGTCGCTCAAGGTCTCTGGCATGGTGAGGTCCGCCTCCTCATGACCCTCGCGTACCGCCGCGAGGAAAACTGCCGTAGTCTTCAAGGCATCGGCATTGGCCTCGAGAATCGCATATGCTTCTGTGAGCGCGGATTCGATTTCCGCAGGTGAAGCGTCGCGTGGCATACCGCGATAGACGGCGAGCGCCTTTGCATAGGCATTGCGGACCTTTTCATCGCCATCTGCAGCGCGTGCCCGGAGATTCATGATTTCGGGAACCTGTGCACGGATGAGATCGGCATAAACGTAGGAGTTCGATTGCGATTCACGCAAATCGTTCTGATTGAGGACGGAATCACTCGCGGCGAATATCCACGCCAGATTGAGATGGATATTCGAGAGGACGGTCGCACCTTGTTCGTAGGCGAAATCGAGTCCGGCGCCATCCAACGGCTCGTCGGCGCGCGCGCTCGAGAGCGCGGTTCGCGCTTCGGCCAGACGGCGCTCGGCACTGGCGAGGGTCGCGCGAGCTGTCGAATCATCGAGGCGTGCGATGATTTCGCCTTCCGCTATCGTCGATCCTTCCGCAGCGATGAATACGGTACGTGCCGAAACGCGTGCGGCGACATCGAACGCGTCGAGCGCGACGATCTGCCCCACTGCTTTAATCGTGTCCGCCGGTGCCGGCGGCGCTTCAGGAACGACACCAAAAAGCGCTGCAACCGGTGCAAGCGCGGTCTGAAGCGTCGGACGGATCTGCGCGAGACTCTGGGCGCTCGAAAGTGTCGCAGCGAGCCAGAGGAAGCCGATGGCAATCGCGACGATTATCGCCGTGTAGAGATGGCCGCCGAGACGCGGCGCCATGGTTCGAGCTCTTGCGAGAACAGCCGAGGCTTTCTGTGCAGTTCCTTTTCCGTAACTGAATCCCTGCAGGCGGCGCATACCCCATTGTCCACTCCAGCGAATGTGCCGCAAGTGAATTACCGCATCCGGCCATCAAAGGGAGGAATGTAAACTGACGTGGTATTGCGATGCGGCATCGTGGCGCATGCTTCTCCGGCGTCGCTGTTTGGGCGTGCTCGCCCAGCGCTCACTCTCGGCTCGTCAGCCTGCGAGAGACCCCGTCAAAGCATGCGCCACGATGCCGCGTACGGCTGCCTCATTCAGCCAAGTCAGTGGGTGGCGGAGTTTTGCTTCAAGAGAACATTGCGCAGCGCATAGATGTACGGCGAGACATACAGCAAAAGATGTGACGTACAAGCGTCCGATCACTTCGTGTTCGAAGGAAGCAGTATCCCGCCGCTCTACTTAAGCACATCCCACATCTTGGGATCCTCACCGCCATCGATCTTGAAGACTGCGACGCCACGGATGCCGAGCTTTTTTGCGAGTGCCACCTTGTCTGCAATTGCCTGCGAATCCTGCCAGGTCACCATGCGATACGACAGATTGGAATTATTAGCCGTCGTGAGAGCCGACGCTGCAGACGCGACAAGATTGAACGGCCACGCGGCTGTAGGGCGCGGCAAAGAGAGCGCGCCGTCCTTCGGGAAGTAGGTGAATCCGAGCTCCCCGCCGAAATTGCGGCCCGGAGTGATGTTGTACTCATTCGCAAGATCCCAGCCGTATTGCGGATTGAAGGTCCAGAGCAGCTTGTAGGAATGTTGATTTCCAGAATACGTCTTCACATCCCATTCGTAGCCGTAGGTCGGGATGCCGAGGACGATTTTGTTGGCGGGAATCGTCTTCATCGCTTCGCGAATCGCCTTTTCTACCCACGCAGTATCGGATACAGGCCCATACGGTTCAGTCGTCAGTTTCTCCTGCTCTTGGTCGATAGTCTGCTGGTCGTAGGTCATGAAGCGGACGCGGTCGCAGTATTTGTTGACCTCGACGAGGTCGTTCGCGTATTCACCGGCACCTTCCGGCACTTCCGTGCCGAAATAGCGGACGGAAAGCGGCGTGCGGCTCTCGATGGTGCACTGCACCCATTTGTCACCCATCGCTGCGTAAAGTTCTTTGAGGAACGCGGAATAATGCGGTGCGGTCTTTGCGTATTTCCCCTCATAATCGATATCAATGCCATCGAAGCCATGTGTGTTCACTTCATCGACGATCTGACGGATGTGCGCGGCGCGCATCGTGGGATTCGAAAGGACGGTGTGCATCGCTTCGGCATTGGACCACATGACCGTCGGGATATAGCGAATTCCTCTCTTCTTTGCTTCGGCCTGAAGCGACGTCCACGGCTCGAAAAGGATGAGTGCGGCATCATTGAGGCCTCCGTCTTCCTTCACGGTGTAACCGAACGGGTTCACCTCGGTAAAGCGGTCGAGGTGCGGCATGATGTCGGCGGTGCCGGTCGCCGCGCGCCAATACGGGATCCAACCGGAAATCTCGAATGGTTTCGAGATCGGAGCGGCGCTCGCGGGTTGTGGCAGCAAAGCTACGAGGGCGAACAACGATAAAATCCCTGCAATCATGGCAGGAAGAATCAAAAAAGTTTGCTTATTCATATTAGTTATACGACGAGGTCGTTCTCTATACCTTACCGTATCTCACGATTAGCACAAATGAAGAATATGAAGAGGCCGCACTGTCTTTCGTCAGCACGGCCTCGGGTTTTTACGGCCTCAAGTAGAGGTCGACAGCGATCGCGGCGAATGGCGCGATTACGGCGAGAATCACCGCAATACTAACTAGCGCCTCCTCCCATGGTTTAGGTGGTCTATCGATCATTCGCTACTCCTTCCTACCAGGCATTATGCTTTGTGGAAGACGTGGTGTCAATGGAGAGAGACACGAACAATTGCAATTACACGCTTGAGGTTTTTCTGAATCTGAGCGTGCACTTTGCCTTTGGACGACAGTCTCGGTAACTTGAGCCGCACGATAGAGAGGAATGTACGCTATTGCACAAATTAAAAGTAGCGTTATACAGACCGCTTCTCGGATTTGCACATTGAACCGCTGCGGCATACGCCACGTGTATAGTTGAGCAAAGAGCGCATTTTGCAATCCGAGCCTCGATTCTAAAGCAGCGCCTCTGGCTCGCGCTATCTGTTGAGCGCGCTGGAACCAAACATCAGTGACCCATACCAAGATTATTACCGCAGCTCCGATACCTGGAACTATTGGAACTAGCGCCGCGATACTCCGGCTTTCGTCCAACGCACCAATCAGTCGTATACCCGCGGCATACGCGCCGGCGAGTATACCCAACGTAGTTAACGCGGTACCGGTCAAAAGCACACGTTCCCTCTGAAGTGTGTGCCACGTATTCGCTACGATTGCATATTCCGCTCGAAAGGCATCTTGTCGGAATTTCTCTTCGTCCGTTGCCATCGAATACACTCCTTTCTTTGCGATTACTACACATTGTCATCTCTAAGCAATATACAATAATCCGCGATGCAAAGCAACAGCCCGCAGACAAAGATAAAAGGCCGCGCTGTCTTTCGTCAGCACGGCCTCAAACTTCCTAGGGCCACAAATAAAGGTCGATTGCTATGCCGAGGCCCAATATCACTGGGCACAAGACGATGACGATTGCTATCAGCGTCTCTTTCCACGTCTGTGGAGGCCGAGGCCCTATAGACGTCTGCCATTTAATCCATAACCGCCTTCGCCACGTCATGATCTCGTCTCCTTATTTAGGCTCGATCGCCCTAGAATAACCGAATCACGGTCACTGCTGAGTGCATTTTGCAATAAGAATCGCTCCTTTGCAAGGATTCTTTCTAACGCCCTCGCCCGCATAGTCGCATTACGGAATATAGATTTCAGTCACTTCGGTGACGTGGCCGTTCCGCAGCAAGATGCGGTACGGCAGCTGGCGCCAGTGCGCCTGCGGGTCGTTGATGAGCTGCTCGAACTCTTGTTTTGAGATCGTGCGGTCTTTGACGCCGTTTTCCTCCATACCCAGCGTCTGCATGGTGACGATGATGCCTGTGCCGAATTCGAGAAGTTCGGTAGTCTCGGTCTCATTCTTTATGATGAAATCGTTGGGAAGACAATCTCTACGCGTCACTTCGGTACAGAGTCCTGCCGCGATCGCGGCGTCCTCGCCCTCCGTTCCGGAGAGCCAGACTGCTTCATCGAAAAATATCCCGTAATTGCCATTCGTCGTGACCGAGCGGATGAATCCGACCTGCTCTACTCCCCCCGACGGCGTCGATGCGAGATACCAGAAGTACGCCCCGCCTGCGAACATTAATATAAGTATGGTCCCGATCATCACGCACCTTGACATACCCGCAGTATACCTCGTCCGTCGTTGTGTTCATGAAAATATTCGCTTGTTCATGTGGTGGTTTTGATTACACTGAACAAGCTTCATGGGAAAATCATCGTTCATTTTCGCAATCCTTGCTTTTTTGGCAGTGCCTACCATCAGCATCGGGCCTGCGCCGAGCGCGTCTATCGCACCTGCGTATGCGGCAGATTTCTCTGCAGATCCGACAGAATTCCCTGCGCGCATCCGCATTCCTTCCATCGGGCTCAACGCACCGGTTCAGCCGGTCGGTGTGACCGCCAACGGCGAGATGGATGTACCGAACGGCGCAACGAACAACGTCGGTTGGTACCAATACGGCAAACTTCCCGGAGACTTCGGCCATGCCGTCTTCGACGCGCACGTCTTCGCAGCTTTCAAGAATCTGCGATATGCGAAAATCGATAACGAGATTTCCGTCATTAACGCCGATGGCGTCGAGCAGCGCTTCCGGATCACGTCGTCGGTCGTTTATCCGGTGAGCGACGTCCCGATGGAACACATCATCCTCGATGAGTCCGCGCGCACTATCGTTCTCATCACCTGTGCGCGTAAATTCATCCCGTCGATGAATACGTATTCGCATCGCCTCGTCGTTACGGCGACATTGATCGAATAGCGCAACCGACTAGAAAAGCGGCGTGAAGTGAACGCCCAGATAGTATGGCCAAATGATGATTGCCAAGACTCCCTTCCAGAAAGAGAGCTGCAGAAATCCGATAGCGAACAGCCAGCCGGCAAACCACAAGCTGCCGCTGAAGGTATGATTCTCAATTTTGATTTTTTCCATAAATTGATACTTAGCGCCACTCCTTGGCGAGACTCCATTTCAGCTTGAGCGTTGCTCCCAGCGCACCCATCTTCAGGATGGTGGTCGCAAGGAACCCGATAACCGGGATGACGCCGATTACGGAATACAGGACGACGCCGAGGAGGATGGTCCGCCACGTTACTTCGTAGCGCGCAGGCTTCCAGATCAATTTGTGCACGACCGAGCCGAGAATGATCGGCGCGATGAGCGACGCGAAGATCAGCATGATCGCGAGCATGAGAAGGCCGATGATGCCTAGCGGGATGCCGATGATGGTCGCGATGAGTATGAACGAGAGGATCGGCACCACGATGATCGTGATCAGCCCGCGGCCGAATTCCATGAGGGGCTGCGCTGCGGCGGTCGCGACGAGTTCGCGAGAATACCGATTGAACGCGACGCCGATAAGGAGCGAGCCCACGAGTAGCATGAAGAATTTGGCGACTAGCCAGAACGTAAGAAATGCCGCGAGGCCCGCCTCTGCCTCTTCGCGGCCGACGCGCTCATCGAATTCTGTCTCGCCGCGCACGACGGCACCATCTTCGAATGTGGCTTGATTCGCTGCGCGATACGTGAGGTTGCCCGCAATATTCGCCCGAGGCCCGAGCGTGAGTTTTTCCGCTTCAATCCGGACATCGCCGGTAATGGGAGCATTGAGATACACATCGCCACCTGCGATGCGAGCGCTCCCACCGATTGCCGCATCGATGCGTACCGTGCCACCGGCAATCGCAATATCGCCCCCGATGCGCTCGCCAATGAGACTCACCTGCCCACCACCGATGAGCGCGTCGCCGCGAACGATTCCTTGCACTGTTACCGTTCCGCCGCTCACTCGGATATCGTCAGAAATTTCGCCAAGGACGGTGACCGTCCCGCCGCCAAGCATGAGGTCGCCCGTGACAGGGCCGCTCACGAGGACCGAACCGCCACCGGCGACAAGATCGCCGCGCACGGTGCCGGCGCTCGTCACACTTCCTCCAGCCATATAGAGATCGTCTTGAATCGTCTCCCCGCGCGGGTGCGAAGGCTGATCGCCCGTGCGAAATTCGGCTGCAAAAGACGCGAGCGGAAAAGCCAGGAGGATGAGGCCAGCCGAAAGCAGTCGTGCCATACCTGCATCTAAGCACCGTCTTCATAAAAGCGCAATCGACTGTCCCCATTTGCTATACTCTGCTGCATGAAAACTCACACCGGCTCATGCCATTGCGGCGCTGTAACGTATGAATTCGATGCTGAACTAAAAGAGGCCATTACGTGCAACTGTTCGCATTGCCATCGTAAAGGACTCGTCCTTGCATTCATACCTAATGAGAATTTCCGTCTGCTTTCCGGCGCCGATGCGCAGACCGAGTATCTCTTCAATAAGAAAACGATCCGGCACCTTTTCTGCCTGACCTGCGGATTGCAATCCTATGCGGAAGGCATCGCTTTCCCGCAGATTGCGATCAACCTCCGCTGTGTCGAGGGAGTCGAAATCGAAAAGCTCGCCGTCACGCCGTATAACGGGAAGGATTTGTAGTGATGTTCTTCCGATTCGCGCGGTGTCGCGCTTTGATGCGGGCATACACATTGAGAAGCTCCTTGGCGATTACGTCGCTGCGGAATCGTTGCGCGGTCTCCTGTGCGGCGGCGGCGATGCGATTGCGACGTTCGTCGTCACCGAGAAGCATGCGAATGCACTCGATCGCCTCTTTCTCATTGTCGACGAGATAGCCGTTCTCACCGTCGCGGATGATTTCAGGTGCCACGCCGACTTTAAATGAGACAGGTACCAACCCCTGCGACATGCCTTCGATGAGCGAGAGCGAGAAGCCTTCGTAGCGCGACGGCAGGATGAGTACGCTGCCGTAGAGGGGCGCGAGCGCGCCAGGTATGTAATCTTTCCGGAGATTCACGAACATGTGGTGGTTCGGGAAGGCGACCCGCAGCCAGTCTTTCAGTTTGCGATTTACCGTCATACAGACGGTTGTCTTGTGGACATCAGGAAATGCGCGATAGATATTCATGAGTCGGCTGAAACCTTTGATCTTCAGCGTGAAAACTTCACCGCCGATGCGGCCCAAATAAACGATGTGCGGCTTCTGCCGGACCGTCGTGCGCGGCGCTTCAAACCAGTAATCCTCGATGGCGTTGTGGACGACATGAATGCGCTCCTCTTCTACGCCGGCGTGCATCAGCTCCTCTTTCACTTTTACCGAGGTCGCGATGCAGGCTGTCGCGCCGAGCGCAGTCACCGATTCGATGTCGGCGATGTCCTCCAACGGGCGCAGCGTCTTGAAATCGAATTCCGGTATGATCCCGTCGCGTGCGAGCGCTTTGTATAAAAGACGCTGCTCGCGCGGCAGATCGACGGTTTTCGGCACGTTGTCGAGGAAGCCCTGACTGGTCGAACCGAAGTGACACACGGTCGGGATGTTGAATGGGACAAACGGAAGCGGCGTATACGTCGTCCCTTGGATAATGTCGTTCGCGAGCACCTTATCTTTCTGCTCGAGAAGCGAATAGAAAAAGAGTATGTTAGCGATACCTTTGAGGTGTGTCGGCGTATCGGTGAGCTTCTGGCGAGGATAGTAGTGTCGAACAGCGACGCCTTGCTTCGAGAGCGCCTGCGACATGAGGCGGTTGATCTGATGCGCTCCCGTCGCGACCATTTTTTCATTGTGAATAAACGCCACCTTGAGTTGCGGCGTTGAAGCGGGCGCTTTCACTTCTTCAGTCTGAAAATACTTCAGGAGGGATCGCGTCGAACGATACGCCCTACGCCCTAAACTGTACTTAGTGTTGCTAGCCAGAACTTTGACCATACCACGAAAACGGTCATATGGAAAGCCGCGCCGTCCGAAAGGACGGCGCGGCTTTCCTCATTACTACATCGCCGGCTCTTCAGGTGCCGGGGTCGCCTCTGGCATCTGTGGCTCTTCGCCTTCAGGCATCGGGGTCGGGGTCGTGTCGTCCATCATATCGTTTGAAAAAATTAGTGGTCAATGGGACGGCAAGTAACCTCGACCCGTGCGTATGCACGGTTAGTCACCGTTCGTGCAGAATACCAGCTACCTTTGCTGCGCTCAATTGCCTTTTTCCCGAAATACTGGGATATATCAGATCTTGATTTCCTTGAGTGATGTGTTGCGGTGGATGATCTCGTCGTTGCGAATGGAGCGGAAGTACTCGTACTGATTGCGCGGATTGCGGCCGTACCATCGAAGGAATTCGCTCTCTGCCGGCTTCCCTTTCAGCGCTTCGGCGTTCTTCTCGAGGTATTCGCTGTACTGCTCGAACGCGTGATTCTCGAACATGTAGTTCAGCTCGTACGACCATTTCGGATTCACGAGGTACAAGATGTACGACCACCAGAAATAGAAGAAAGCAAAGAGCATCGGAATAAGGGTGTGGCGGATCGGGCCGGCTTTCTCACCGGCTTGCTTGGCAAAGAGCGAAACCACGACGACGTGCATCGTCTCGTTATCCTGTGCGACGCGTGAATATTTTGCAATCTCCGAGAGGCGCATCGCTTTCACTTCGTCGGTATAGGCGATGGTGAGCATGGTGTACGCGGCGGATGCCCACGAATGATACGGCACACGCGCGATGACTTCGACCGCTCGGAATTTGAGGAGGCTCGGCTCGTGGCCGTAGACGAGATTCCCCGACCAGACGAGGAAGCGCCCTAAAAGATATGGAACGACTGCCGGTTGGTAATTGTCGAAGGGTGCCTTATATGCCGCAAGCGCCTCGGGGTCGTTGAGCTGTTGATTGAGCTCCTCGAGATCGGTGTTGCCGCGGATGAGATCCATGCTGCCATTGTAGCCGATTATGAAGCGCTTGCCACGCGGAGGACGGGGACGATTTCCGCCATACGTACTCCCCCGTTGGTATACTGTCTCGATGCGCGCGCACGGCTTGGTACTCATCTTGGTTATCATCGGAGTACTCCTTGTCTTCAGTTACCGGCCGAAAGAGAATCTCCCCTCGCTCGAAAACGCCCGCTATCGCGACGCATCGCTCCCGGTCGCGGACCGCGTCGATGACCTTCTCTCACGAATGACATTGGACGAGAAAATCGGCCAGATGGCGTTGGTCGAGAAGAACAGTGTTCGCGAGATGCAGGATGTCGCACGCTATGGGATTGGCGGCATTCTGAGCGGCGGCGGCGGGAAGCCGGAAGAAAATACGCCGGCGGGTTGGCTCGAAATGACTAGCGGCTTTCGCGACGCGTCACTCTCATCGCGTACCGGCATTCCGATTCTGTACGGACTCGATGCTAATCACGGCCACGGCAATGTCCCTGGCGCGACGATTTTCCCGCACGCCATCGGCTTGGGAGCTATCAACCAGCCTGACATCGTGACCCGCATTGCACACGCAACCGCAGAGGAAGTTCTAGCCACTGGCGCCGACTGGGTCTATTCCCCCTCGCTCGACTTGCCGACCGATATCCGATGGGGCCGCATGTACGAAGCATTCTCTGATGATCCGGAACGTGCCGGAAGGCTTGGCGCTGCGTTCGTTCGCGGCCTCGAGGCCGGAGGTGTCGTCGCGACGCCAAAGCATTTCCTCGGCCTCGGTTCGATGCAATGGGGCACGTCGATCAATGAAAATTTCCATATCGATCAAGGAATGACACCTCCGGATGAAGGACTTTTGCGCAGTGCTTATCTGCCGCCATTTAAAATGGCTATCGACGCAGGAGCGGATAGCGTGATGATCGGGCTGAATTCCTGGGGAGAGACGGATATGGCGGCAAGCAAGTATCTTGTGACCGACGTCCTCAAAGAGGAACTTGGCTTCGAAGGTATCGTCGTCTCCGACTGGTACGGCGTACATGAAATCTCTCACGACGCATATCTCTCGACGGTAACCGGCATCAACGCCGGAATCGATATGGTGATGCTTCCCTTCGACTATCGGGGCTTCGCAAGAGACGTGCGCAGCGCTGTCGCGCGTGGCGACATCGCAGAAGCGCGCATCGATGACGCGGTGCGAAGAATATTACGGGTGAAATTCGAGCGCGGCCTTTTTGAGGAGAGAGTTTTGCCGCCGCTTTCGACAATCGGCTCTGTAGCGCATCGCGCTCTCGCACGCGACGCAGTCGCACGATCGTTAGTCGTCTTGAAGAACGACGGCTCACTGCCGCTTACCTACGAACTGCGCACTATCCGCGTCGCCGGAAGCGCAGCTGATAATGTCGGGAGGCAAGCGGGTGCGTGGACCGTCGAATGGCAAGGAATCGATGGCAATTGGCTGCCGGGCGCGACGTCTATTCTTGAAGGCTTGAAGAGTTCAGCAGTGGGAGCGAACGTCGAATACGCGCTCGATGGAGTCTTTTCGGGAGGTACCGCCGACATCGGCATCGCATTTGTGAGCGAAAAGCCGTACGCGGAAGGATGGGGTGACAACCCAGAGCCGCGTCTTAGCGAGGAGGATCTGCTCGCCATCGAAAACCTCACCCGCTCGGTCGAGAAGCTGGTTGTCGTCATCATCTCGGGTAGGCCGCTCATCGTGACAGAAGAGCTCCCAAAATGGGATGCGCTCGTCGCCGCGTGGCTTCCCGGCTCCGAAGGAGGCGGCGTCGTTGATGCACTGTATGGCATCATTCCGACCGGTACGCTGCCGGTGCCGTGGCCGCGCACGATCGAAGATATACCGTTCACGCAAGGCGGCGCGCAGAAGCCGCTGTTCCCCCGCGGCTTCGGTCTCACGCTGTAATAACCGCGAGTTATGCCAGTGTGTGCACGTGCGCCAGAAGCGGGCGCAGCGCTTCGCGTTGGACGCCATCAAACGGTTTGAATCCCTCTATTGCCGCGAGGTCATTTGGATCGCGCATCATCCAGTACCGCAATTGCAGCATCGTGCGTGGAACCGAAACAAGAAGGCGATCGACCAAATCTAGATTCAGCGCCCGACCCTGCAGCGGGAAATGCGGGACATTGATGCGGATGAAACTCGGTACACTGTCCTCGTACCACGTTGTGCGCTCAGGTACGTGCTGCGCGGCGCGTGCGACACTGAAGAAAAGCACCGTCTTCGGCTGCAAGACATCCCAATTTTTCTCAAGGAAATCGGCGCCGATGATCTTTCCCATATGCAGATACCCGCCACAAATCACCGTATCGCTCGATGCAAGATCTCCCTCGGTCACCGACGCAGCCGACACCGCTTTGCAGCCAAGCTCCTCTGCTATCCACTCAGCGTACTCTTTAGTGGAACCATATTTACTGGTGTAGACGACAAGGGTTCGCATACCATTATTCCGTACCAACGGTTATGGTTCCGCACCGAGTGTTGGCGCCGTCGATGACGCCAAAGACCGTATCGATCGTCGGCTCGACAGAGCGTACCTTGCCGCCATTTTTTATGGTGAGATAGACGTCGAGCGCATGTGTCTGCATTATCATTTCAACTTGGCACGCCTCGATAATCGCGACCGCTGCGGGCCACGAGATGAAAATGCTGCCGGGTGTGCTCGGTCGCGCATCTTCTCCGTCGGCGAGAATACGCAGCTTGCGAACCAGCAGTGTTTCGCCTTTGTCGATGCCTTCCACCTCGGCACGCTTCCCGCCGAACGGAACGTCATACGTGACGCTCATGGCGATGCAGGGCGTCGCGCCGTTGGATGCGGCGCAGATACTGAGAGGATCGAACTCGAGGCGTTTCGTGAGTGCAGGAGCACCGGGTTCTTCGTAGACGAGATACATCTCGCCTTGCGCTGCGCCGGGAGAATTGACAGTGATGGTACCGACACGAGAAAAATCAGTCGGCGCGCTGACGCTCTCCTCGGGGACGATTTCCGGCGTGGATTCCGCGGGTTCGGGCTGCATATACCACCAACCAGCACCGATGAGTGCGAGTACAAGGATCGCGATGGCGAAATACCGCATATGGATATGGTAGCAGACGCCGTGACGTTCATTTCCTTTCGCCGCGACGGAAAGCGTTTACGGCTTCATGCGCTCGGCGCGTCGGTTCGGGAATCCGATACCCGCGTGTCATCCGGAGCGCGAAGTCGATCGACTCATCAACTGTTATTCGATAGCCGGGCGATACGATCATTGGATTGCATTTCAATTTCGTGCGAACTCGGGCGCCGATGATATCGTCGGTTGTGGGATCGTGCAGATACTCGAACGCCGCGGCCTGCGGCCGCGGCTCCTTTCCATTTCCATACAATACGCTTTTCGCAAAGCCCGCGCTCGGGATATCGAGATACAGCCCGAGGTGCGTCGCGATACCGAGGCGTCGCGGATGCGCGATCCCTTGACCGTCAACGCACAGCAATTCCGGTTTTATCTTTAGTTTCTCGAACGCCTTCAGTAAGGCCGGAATCTCACGAAAAGACAGAAACCCCGGAACATACGGAAACGTCGTCGTGTGTCGTGCGAATGCCGTTTCGATTTCCTGTAATTCGGGAAATGAAAGTATGACGATTCCTGCAAAGAGATCGTTTGAGAAACGGTTCATCGAGACATCGACACCGGCGATTATTTTCGGCAACGCTTTCAGCTTTTCCAGCCGTATCGAATCACGGAGTTTCTTCTGGATCTCCGTCGCCTCGCGTACTGATACATCCCAGGAATGCATGCAGTTAAAATACCATCAAGAAAAAGGCACGGCTATTGCCGTGCCTTTTTCCGGAAACCTCCCGCGTATCGGTTGGTTCTGCTTCCTCCCGAATGATTGAAGATGATTATCGGCGAACTACCTTAACGAGCCAGATGAGAACGACTGCGCCGAGCGTCGCGACAAGCAGACTGTACAAATTGAAGCCGGTGACTCCGGCGTTGCCGACGAAATTAAAGAGAAACCCGCCGATAAAGGCACCCACGATGCCGACGACGATATTCATGATGATTCCTTGGGAACCGTCAGTGTGCATGATCAACGATGCGATCCAACCCGCGATCCCTCCGAGAACCAAAAAAGCGATAATACCCATACAGTTATGTTCGATTGTGTTCAGACGCGATTAATCAAATAACACTAGCTCGCAATCCCGCATGAAGCAACGACTTCAATCTCACAGGAAATCGCTCGGTTATTCGACGGTCTCCGCGCTGTACCGAGCGATAAGGCCGGTGCGGATGGCACGGCGATAGACGCGCAAGAATACGATGTAGGCGATTGCGATATAGAAGATGCCGAGAAGTGTGCCGTTGACGAGCGACGAGGCCACGATACCGTTCCCTGCGATGATGGCGCGGAGGCCTTCAAACACGTATGACGGCGCGAGCCCAGCGGAGATTACTTGCATCCATTCCGGCAGAATCGTGAGCGGATAGAAGACGCCGGCGAACGGCGTGAGGACTGCAGGCATCGGCCAGATGAACCATTCTGCCGATGGGCCGAAACGAAGCACCATGGACACGCCGATGATGCCGAGCGCTACGCCGGTGAAGAACAAAATGAGCATGAACGGCAGCATCGAGAGCGTGTAGACGGCAGCGGAGAAACCGAAGAATGCCCACGCGGCGAGCAGCATCGCGCCGAATCCGATGAGGCTCGTGAAAATAGACCAAAGCACCATGCCGATGACGTATTCGGAGACCGCCAGCGGCGAAGCGAAGATATTGATGAAATTGCGCGACCACACATCTTCGAAGAACGTCACTGTGACGCCGTACATGACGCGTACGAGGAAGTCCCACAGGATGATTGCGCCGAGAAGCGTGAGCGTAAAAGCCTCGCCGCCGATCTCTCCCACGTACTTGCTGATGAATCCCCAGAGGATGATGTCGAGAAGCGGCCAGAGGAATATCTGGACGGCGCGCGTCGGATTGTCCTTCGTGAGGTAGAACTGACGCAAGAGAATCGCTGAAATGCGGGTGAGTGACATATCAGATTTCAAGCGAGAGCGGCTCGCGCGCGACGGTTATGAAAAGCTCTTCGAGGTCTTTCTTGCCATGATCCTGCGGCAGTGTCTTCGGATCGCCTTCGAGAAGGATTTTGCCGTGGGAGATAAAGAGCACTCGATCGCACATTTCCGTCACTTCCTGCATATTGTGCGACGTCCATAAGACGCCACCGCCCCCGGCAGCGAATTCGCGGATCTTCGTGCGCATCAATTGCGCGCTCGATGGATCGAGCGAAGCGGTCGGTTCATCGAGTAGCAGAAGCTCTGGGCGATTCAACATCGCTTTTGCAAGCGTGACGCGGGTCTGCTCACCAGAAGAAAGGACGCCAGCTTTCGTATGTTCAAATTTCTTTATATCCATCTCGTGCATGACAGCCTCCATACGCTCTGCAAGCTCTGGTACTTCGTAGATACGCCCAAAGACGTTGAGATTCTGGTGGATGGTGAGATTGCCCGGCAATTGCGCATAGACCGCGGCGAAATTCGTCGTTTTCAATGCAGCTTCGCGCTCGGTAGCGAGCGGATGGCCGGCGATGTGTATCGTGCCTGTTGTTGGTTCGAGGATGCCAAGAATCATGCTGATGGTCGTCGTTTTCCCGGCGCCATTCGGGCCGAGCAATCCGACAATCTCTCCTTTCCCAACGGAAAACGTAACATGCTCGACGGCAGTGCGATCGCCGTATTTCTTGTGCAATTCTTTGACCTCGAGAACGGACATCACGATATTGTACTACTTGCCTCGACGATGACGGGGAGTCCGCATGAATCGCGAACCGCCGCCGACACGGATCTGGAAGTTGTCGGGGTTGACGGCTGTTGGATCGATGATGGCATCGCGACCATACGAGTGGCCGCTGTTGCGGGCGCCACCTCGTGGTGCGCCGCGCGAAGCACCTCCGCCACCACCGCTTCCACCGAAGCCTCCAGAGCTTCCGAAGCGTCGTGGACCTCCGCGGTTGAATCCGCCTGGGCTGCCGGTGCGCGGACCTCGGTTGTATCCTTGGCTATGTCCTGGGCCGCCGGTACGTGGACCGCGATCGGCTTGCACACTCGGATGAGGACCCGGCATGCCATCTGGAAGCGGTGAAACCGGGACGTTCTGACGAATCAGGCGTTCGATGTCGCGGATACCGCCGCGCTCGTTTGGAAGCGCGAACGAAATCGCATGCCCATCGGCGCCGGCGCGCGCGGTGCGGCCGATGCGGTGTACATAATCGGCGGTGTCGGTCGGCAAGTCGAAATTGATGACGACTTCGATTCCCTTCACATCGATGCCACGCGAAGCGATATCGGTGGCGACGAGGACGCGATACGTACCCTTCTTGAAGCCGTCGAGTGCCGCGCGTCGCTGCGAGAGCGAACGATCGCCATGCAATTCAGCGACGGAGTGTCCCGATTCCTTGAGCGCACGCACGAGCTTGGTTGCACCGTGCTTGGTGCGAGAAAAGATAAGCGCCGAACCTTTGTATTTCTGTAAGAGAGATTCGAGAAGCGGCAGTTTCTGTTCGCGATGCACAATGAAGAATTCCTGCGTCACGCGCTCTGCAGTTGTGCCTTGCGGCGCGACCTCGATGGAAACCGGTGTCTTCATATGCTTCGTCGCGATCTGCGCGATGTCGCCGGAAATCGTGGCCGAGAAAAGCAGCGTCTGGCGCTCTTTCGGCACGGTCTCGAGGATCTTCTTGATCTGCGGCTGGAAGCCCATGTCGAGCATGCGGTCGGCCTCGTCGAGGACGAGGATGGATACTTTGCTGAGGCGGAGCGTCCCCTGTTGCAAGTGGTCGATAAGGCGACCCGGTGTCGCGATGACGATGTTCGGATTGCGGCGGATTGCGCCGACCTGCGCGCGCATCGAAGCGCCACCAATCAGAACGGCGGTCGTGATGCCGGCAGATGCACCAAGCTTCGCGAGCGTCTCGTCAACCTGGAGCGCGAGCTCGCGGGTCGGCAAGAGGATAAGGCCGCGTTCGTCTTTTCCGGCGAGTCGCTGCAGCATCGGGATGCCGAAAGCGATAGTCTTTCCGGTGCCGGTCTGCGCGATGCCGATTACGTCTTTCCCTTCCACCGCTTCAGGAATCGCCTGAAGTTGGATAGGCGTCGGTGTGGAAACCCCGAATTTCTTAAGGGCGTCTAATAGTTTCGGCTCGATGCCGAGCGTGTCGAATGTGTGCTCCGTAGGAGCGTTTTCAGTACTCATGATTCTTGTTTCCAGCACTAATGCAATAAGGAGGTCTCGGAGAGACATACGCGTGTACAGCGTATCTCTCGAGTTGGGTTCGGCACGCTGGGGTGCTCGCTAGCAAATTACGAGAGCGATTTGGTAGTGATTGAAGGATAACACGGAAGTGTTTGACTGGCAAGTCCTTTTGACGTACAATGCCACGAGTTAACCAGAAGCACAAATAGAAAGGGACTAGCCGTGTCACAATTTCTGCTCGAGCACCTTCCGGGATGCACGCCTGCAACGCCCTGCTCGTCTTGCGAAGCGTTGGCATTCCTGCCTCATCACTTGACGCCGGAACAGTTCAACGCCTTCATCGAGATATTAAAGAAGGACACTTTCGTGCCCGCCTCGAGCGCACTTCTTGAGCGTACTTGGGATGGAGTCCTGGAGCTGTCTACCCGGATACGGGTAGCGCTCGAAACGGATAACAAATTCACGCTAGGGGACATCGTCCGCATGACGAAGTCCGAGTTCCTACGCACGCCAAATATTGGCAAACTAAGCGTGAGCGAGCTTGAAGCAGAGCTCGCCAAACACGGTCTACGGTTCGGCATGGGTAAGACTTAGCCGCGCTCAACTTTGAAAGGGTCCGACATGTCGGACCCTTTTGCTTATATAAAAACGAAGAAACTTTTTGAGACGGAGGCAGAGACGGCGGCGCATGCTTTGACGGTGAGATTGGGATGGGACCCAATCGCAAGACCTTGCGAGATATATTCGAGTGTGCGATGAAAATATCCTCAAGGTGTACTGGTCCTGTAAGGACTCTCGCAGCGGTCACGCATATTCGCGTGCTCGCGAATTGCGCGACCCCGCCTCGGCGCCAAGCGCCTCCGGCCTTGCGCCGCTCCCTACCTCGCGGCTCACCCGGAGAAGCA
>Ga0163153_10000483_pt1 | contig 70932 bp, 83 predicted proteins | sample OliLakLV19MP6IB1_FD_148629 | JGI IMG/M metagenome (GOLD analysis project Ga0163153, IMG submission 148629) | Freshwater microbial mat bacterial communities from Lake Vanda, McMurdo Dry Valleys, Antarctica - Oligotrophic Lake LV.19.MP6.IB-1 | ecosystem: Environmental > Aquatic > Freshwater >... | reverse complement strand
ACCCCCTGCCCCCACCACCGCGACATCGGTCTGTTCGATCGAGTCTGCCATGCCACTCAGTGTGCGTCCCACGTCCGATACCGATTGTGATCGTCCCACATCGCAAGAAATTTCTCCCGTGCCTTGAGGGTGCTGGCGTGATCGGTAATGACGTCGAGCCGCTCATCGTTGTAACGGTTGCCACTCGTGGTGTGGTTCATCGAGCCGGAGGCATTCACCTTATCGTCGATCACGACCTGCTTCAGGTGCATCAGCCCATCGTGCTCATTCATCAGAATGGGAATGCCGGCCAAATACAACGTATGGAGGGCCGTGCGCTGTTTGACGTCCTCAGTGCGCTGCCGATCGGTGATCAGGCGCACATCGACTCCCCGCTTCTTCGCCGCGACCATCGCCTCTACCGCACGGGGAGAAGTCAGCCCATAGACCGTCACATAGAGATAGCGTGTCGCATGCCCATAGAGCGTGGTCAGACGATCGAGGGGCGCGTCATCTGGCCCGTAATAGACCTCCACCGTCGCGCTCCAACCCGCCCCGACCGGAAGCGTGAGCATCAGCACGACGAGACACAGAGACCGCACGAGGCAGTTAGACCAGCCTGCTCTCATCGATGACAGATGGCAGAGCACAATCATTCGAGTTCAAACAACATCTTGAAATGATCGTCCGTGGCCTCCCAAGCCTGGGGCGCTGAGGTGGCGAGCCAATGCTGCAGAAACTGCTTTTGACCCGGCGTGAGCACCTGTTTGATCTGATGTGAGCGGCCTTGAAGGGGTTGTAGAAATCCGACCCGCTTCTGAAAATCCAATGTCGCCGTGCGGACATACATGTTCGTAAAAGCCGTCGGGTGTTCGTCCTCTCCATCCCCTTGAATCCAAACCGATAAAAACTTCTCTAACTGGAGTCCGACGCTATCCATGGCAGGATCGGTATCGTGAAACAGCTCGTTTTCCGATTCTTTGAGCGGAATGGCCTCAGAGGACCTAAACATGAAGTTGCGTTTCCACATGTTATCGCTCATCCAAAAGGTGGCATAGTGGCGGCGGATCACAGGCAAAGTCAAGCCACGAGCCAGCCGTTTCCGTTACCTTGACAATGGAGAAGCTCGTTTGATAACGTGTTGAAATTGTTTAATCTCTTGGCCATGTTAGGAGTTTTCATGCAGGTCAAAATCAATGGCAAGGCAGAAGAGATTTCGGGGGGGACGGTCCTCGATCTTCTCCAGGCCAAAAAGATTGAACCACAAATGGTTGCGGTTGAGGTCAACGATACCCTGTTGGACCGGAATCATCTCGCCACCACCAGCCTGAACGACGGCGACCGGGTCGAATTTCTGTTTTATATGGGAGGTGGCCGGTGACGATGCCGCTGCACAAAGACATTACCGAACTGATCGGACGGACTCCTCTTGTCCGGCTGAACCGGTTGTCCCCTACAGGCGGGGCAACGATCTATGGAAAAGTCGAGTTCTTTAATCCCGGGGGAAGCGTCAAGGATCGGATCTGCCTCAGTATGATCAACGAGGCAGAACGACTGGGCGCATTGACGCCCGGTGGCACAATCGTCGAACCGACCAGCGGAAACACCGGGATCGGACTGGCCTTGGTCGCAGCGGTCCGCGGCTATAAGCTGATTCTCGTGATGCCGGAGAGCATGAGCATGGAACGGGCGAGTCTCTTGTCGTCCTATGGCGCGCAGCTCGTCTTGACGCCGGCCTGGGAAGGGATGAGGGGCTCGATCCGCGAGGCGGAGAGCATCATCGCCCAAAATCCATCGTACTTTATGCCGGATCAGTTTTCGAATCCGGCCAACCCGGCCATGCATAAAAAGACCACGGCGCTGGAGATTCTCGAGTCGCTCGACGGAAAGATCGATGCCTTTGTGGCGGCAGTGGGCACGGGCGGCACCATTACCGGATGCGGGGAAGTGTTTAAGGGGCTGAATCCCAACGTGAAAGTGATTGCGGTTGAACCGACTGGATCGCCGGTCTTATCGGGCGGAGAGCCAGGACCCCATAAGATTCAGGGGATCGGCGCGGGGTTCATTCCGAAAGTGTTGAACCGGGCCATTCTCGATCGTGTGATGACCGTGACAGACGACGAGGCCTATCAAACAGCCAAGCAGCTTTCGAAGAAGGAAGGTCTCTTGGTGGGAATTTCTGCCGGGGCCAACGTGTTCGCCGCGCAAAAGGTGGCCCAGGAGCTTGGACCAGGCAAGAACGTGGTCACCATCTTGTGCGATACCGGCGAGCGGTATATCAGCATAGAAAAGTATTTCAATATTTAATAAGCGCAAGGCGAGGGGCAAGTGGCGAGAGGGGTTGGAGAAAGAGCTAATCTGGCTATATCCCTTGCCTATAGCCTATAGCCTCTAGCCTGGACGAAGTCATGGAATTTACCGAAGATCAGATAAGCAGATATAGCCGCCACATTCTCCTGCCGGAAGTGGGTGGCAAGGGACAAAGGAAGATCGCCAAGGCCAAGATTCTCCTGGTCGGTGCGGGAGGTCTTGGTTCGCCTGCGGCGCTGTATCTGGCTGCAGCCGGTATCGGTACCATCGGCCTCATTGATAGCGATGTGGTGGACCTGACCAATCTTCACCGTCAAATTCTTCACCATACGTCGGACGTAGGCCGTCCCAAAGTCCTCTCGGGCAAAGAGAAGATTCAGGCGTTGAACCCCGACGTCCAAGTCTCGATGTACGAAGAGCGGCTGACGGCCGGCAATGCGCTGAAGATCATCGGCGACTACGATATTGTCATCGACGGGGTCGACAACTTTACGGCCAAGTTCTTGATCAACGACGCCTGTTTCTTTGCTGGGAAACCGTTAGTGCACGGCGGCATCCTCCGCTTCGACGGGCGCGTCACGACCATTGTGCCGAAGCAGTCTGCCTGCTATCGTTGCATCTTCAAGACTCCGCCGCCAGCCGGGTTGGTGGCTTCCTGCCAGGAGGCGGGCGTGATCGGCGTGTTAGCCGGCATCATTGGAACGATCCAAGCGACTGAGGCTTTGAAACTCATTCTGGGTATCGGTCATCCTCTCACGAATCGATTCCTGGATTTCGATGCACGTAAGACGCAGTTCAGAGAAATCAACGTGAAACGCAATCCTGACTGCGCGCTTTGCGGAGCGCACCCGACGATTACAGAACTGTTCGATGACGGTGATCCGTTTGCCGGCTGTGCCGTCCGGCCGTAATCATTGACGCGCGAGGTAGAGTCACCATGGCCAAAATGAAAGCGCTAGTCTGTCGCGAGTGCGGAAAAGAATATCCGACGAAGGCGATCCATGTCTGCGAGATGTGCTTTGGTCCCCTCGAGGTGAAATACAACTACGAGGAGATCAAGAAGGGCATTTCCCGCAAGAAGATCCAGGACGGGCCACACAGTATCTGGCGCTATGCCGATCTTCTGCCGGTGGAAGGCCCGATTTTTCTCGGCCCCCATGCCGGGATGACCCCGCTGGTGCGCGCCAAGAATCTCGGCGCTTACCTCGGATTAGATGAACTCTATATTAAGAACGATACGGTCAATCATCCTACGCTGTCGTTTAAAGATCGCGTGGTGGCCATCGCCATCACGAGGGCTCGCGAATTGGGATTTGAAACCATTGCCTGTGCCTCCACCGGCAACCTGGCCAATTCCGTCGCCGCCCATGCAGCTGCCGCAGGCATGCGCGCCTACGTATTCATTCCCGGCGATCTGGAAGCCGCCAAGGTCCTCGGGAATTTGATCTATAAGCCGAATGTCGTCGAGGTCGAAGGCAATTACGACGACGTCAATCGGCTTTGCAGCGAAATAGCCGGCGAACATGCCTGGGCCTTTGTGAATATCAACATTCGCCCCTACTATGCGGAAGGTTCGAAAACGCTGGCGTTCGAAACCGTGGAGCAACTCGGCTGGCGCACACCGGACCAAGTGGTCATCCCCATGGCATCTGGCTCGCTCCTGACAAAGATCTGGAAGGGGCTCCATGAAATGAAGGCCTTGGGTCTCGTCGACGACGTGCGGACGAAGATCAACGGAGCACAAGCCGAAGGCTGTTCCCCCATTTCCACAGCCTTCAAGGCGGGACGTGATTTCTTCAAACCGGTGAAGCCCAAGACCATCGCCAAATCGCTGGCCATCGGCAATCCCGCCGACGGGTACTACGCCCTCAAAGCAACCGCCGAGAGCAAGGGCGCCATGGACATGGTCTCGGACGAAGAAGTCGTGGAAGGAATCAAACTGTTGGCGCAAACCGAAGGAATCTTCGCAGAAACCGCCGGCGGCGTAACGATCGGCGTGCTCCAGAAGTTGGTAAAGCAAGGCACGATCAAAAAAAGCGACGTGACGGTCGCCTATATCACCGGTAATGGCTTAAAGACCCAGGAAGCCGTGACCGATGCGATCGGCAGGCCCCACCGCATTCAGCCGAGTCTTGTCAGTTTTGAGCAAACCTTTAAGATAGGGAAACACGGTGGTGGTGACGTATGATTAAAGTTCGCATTCCAACCCCGCTCCGTCCTCTGACGAAGGGACAGGGAGAGGTCGACACACAGGCCCACACGATCGTCGAGATGATCGACACCTTGAACGCCTCCCACCCCGGGATTAAGGATCGTCTCTGCGACGACACTGGAGAGCTTCGTCGTTTCGTGAATATTTACGTCAACGAGGAAGATATTCGATTCCTCAAGGGCAAAGAGACCTCGCTCAAAGACGGCGACGAAGTCTCGATCGTGCCCGCCATTGCGGGAGGCACATCATGCCGAACATGAAGGTTCACATTCGGTTTCCCGAAGACAAGATCAAAGAACCGGTCATCTATCAGATCGGTCACGAATTCAAGGTCGTCACCAACGTCCGGCGGGCAGACGTGCGTGAGACCACCGGCTGGATGGATCTCGAGCTGACCGGTGAGAGCACGGAAATCGACCGGGCGATCGCAGGTCTTCGCAAAAAAGGTGTCATCGTCGACCCGATCGAATTGAATGTAGTGGAGTAGAACTGTGAGGGGTAAGAAGAAAAAACCCTCAGGCGATTCTGTTGCCTAACGCCTAACGTTTCACGCCTTACGGAATAGAAGATGGAACTCACTGAACAACAGATTCAACGGTACAGCCGTCAGATTATTCTCAGCGACGTAGGCGGCAAAGGCCAGATGAAGCTAGGCAAGGCGAAAGTCTTGCTCATCGGCGCCGGTGGGCTTGGCTCGCCTGCCGGACTCTATCTTGCTGCCGCCGGTGTCGGCACCATCGGTCTGGTCGATGGCGATGTCGTCGATCTCTCGAATTTACAGCGGCAAATCCTGCACTCCACAGCCACGGTCGGCATGCCAAAAGTAGAATCTGGTCGCAAAACCCTGTCGGCGATCAACCCGGAGATCACGATTAAGACCTATCACCAGAATGTCGACAGCGATAATATTCTTCCGCTGGTATCCGAGTTCGACATCGTGCTGGACGGATCTGACAACTTTGCCACGCGGTTTCTCGTGAATGACGCTTGCTTCTTCGCCAAAAAGACGCTCGTTTCTGCCAGCATGTTCCGCTTTGAAGGTCAGCTCACGACGATCAAGCCCCATGCCGGCTATCCCTGCTACCGCTGCCTCTACCCGGAGCCACCACCGGCTGGCCTCGTTCCAAATTGCCAAGAAGCGGGTGTCTTAGGAGCCCTCGCTGGAACCATGGGCATTCTTCAAGCGTCGGAAACGATCAAAGAAATTCTCGGCATCGGCGAAACCCTGGCCGATCGCCTGCTCATTTACGACGCCTTGGAGATGAAGTTCAGAAAAGTCCGCCGTCCCAAAGACCCGGCCTGCCGCCTCTGCGGGCCCGCACCGACGATCACCAATCTACGCAGTGATTACACCGTCTCCTGCACCATCTAGCACAGGATGCTGAAAACGCCCACCAGTTGCGTTCTCGCCATTCGTGAATCGTGAAGCGTATCTCGCGTACATGTTGCAGCCGGCTCTCCAACGATAGACGAACGACGCTTCACGAACGACATCCGAAGAGGACAGTCATTTTAAGCCTCCTGCGTAACTTTGGAATCAAATAGCGTGTCTGATCTCATTATCCCTCAAGCAATCCTCGACAATATGGTGGCCCATGCCAGGGAACTCGATCCCTATGAGTGTTGCGGGCTCCTGGCCGGAGCCAACGGGGCCGTCACCCATGTCTATCGAATCAAAAATATCGTGGCACTCGAGGGAGCCGAGAAATTGTCTTCCTTTGACCCGGCAAAGGCTGCGCACTTGGAACGACTGTCACCGGCCGAACGCGCGGAAATTGCCTTCGTGATGGATATGCAGGACTTTTCCGTTGCGAAGAAGGATATTCGAAACAAAGGGCTCGACCTGCAAGTGGTCTACCACTCCCATCCCCACGACCCGGCTCGCCCCTCCATCACGGACATCAAGATTGCCACCGACTACGAAGAAATCTGGCCAAAAATAAATTTACCCATCCCCGCCTATCTGCTCATCTCCCTAATGGAAAAATCGAAACCGGATATCCGCGGATACTGGATCAAGGGTGGGACGGTCACGCAAGCACACATCACGACTACGACCTAAGTGCAGTCTATCTGGTTGAACCTGATGAACCAGACAGACCCCTCGACACTTTCGATTTGTTTCCCCTTGGCCTCAATGCGATAATAGCCCTCTGATTGACTACATAAGAAGGACTGCTCGCCATGTCATACATGCGTACGACTCTTCTCACCGTCTTCTCAAGTCTCTTTCTCTTCGGCCTGATCCCATCCCCTAGCTTAGCCGAGGACAAAAGTTTCTACAGTCCCGTCATTCGTGTCGATACGGAAAGCCATCGCATCTTGATTTCCACCTTCGGGTCCGTGTTCTGGATCGACGTTCCGGATACCGCCAAGCCGCACATCGAAAAACTCCCGATATCAGGCCTGGCGGATTTCGTCGTTGAGATGAGAGAGAATGGACAAGCGCCCCTGCTGAAGACCTGGAAAGTGAAATCTGGAGAGACAAGCTGCACGTACTTCGATGGAAAAACCTGCCGGTAACTTCGGTGCCCGTGAAGCGTCATTCATCTCTCGTGACAAACCACCGGGCAAGCGGCCAGAGCTGTTCTATTTGCCTCGCCCACTTGCATGTCGCTCTTGGCCCTGACAGTGCAAGCTGCGCATCACCGAGGAACCAGTCGCGATTCGACAACCTAGTAAATAGGCTGAGGTTTAGCTTCAGAGCTGTCTTCTGTCCTGATCAGTTCACAACTACTTCTTTCTCACGTAGGTGTTTGTCCAACATGAATGTTCCAAACGGAATAATAGATGCAATGAATGCGTACAGTGAAAACATGAACGGCCATCGTTGACGAAAATGTAGCACGGCCAACAGGCCAACATAGAGCACAAATAATCCTCCGTGTATTGAGCCCACGACTCTCACCACCTCCGGCATCCCCATGAAGTACTTCATCGGCATAGCAATGCATAACAAGGTGAGAAATGAAATCCCCTCGGCTAAAGCGATCATTCTAAAAACTCTGATCTGGCTCATAGTTACTGTTCTTCCTTCTGCCCCATCAGATATGAAATCCACCCGCTCCGGCTAGTAGTAGACCAGCACTTATGAGGAGGGATACGTTGAAGAACTGAGCGATGCGAGAACGATGCTTGGCGCAAGGCGTGTCCCTGGGCAAAGAGGCTGTCTTGGCAGACTCAGGGCGGATGGGTGAAATAGCCTCCATGGTTGGGCGGGTGAGAAAAGATGATTTTTCAACATCCTTACTCGCCGCTACCCGCCATGTCGTCGATGAGGGGACGGTTGATGTCGGAACAACCGAAGCAGATGGTATCAAAGAGCATATCGTGATCCGTCACAAAGTTCTTCTCATTGGTTAATTTGTCGGCGATGACCTGGGCGTAGCAGGTCTCGCAGAGCATCATCAGCCCCCGCGATACCGATACGGTTCTTCGTCCTGTGCTCCCAGCCATGACGTTCTACACAGCCCCTTTCTGCCTCGCCATCCAAAAGTCTTCTGCTTCGAGATCGATCCCGCAAACGGCACATTCATAGATCTTCTCGTCAACCGGAAGTTGGATTTCCGTCCGATCGATTCGCCCACGGCAGACATGATAAAATCGCCCGCGCGCGTCATCATTATCCAGCGGATCGCTTTCATATATCAGCACCATCGGCCAACTCTCCCCTCATGTAGAGAGAAGTATACCGGTGGATCAGATCCCTACGCAACGGCCAGACATTCGTCCGCGGCGCGTGAAGCGCGAGACGAGCGGGAAAGGCGGGACGGGTGAGATGGGCGGGAGCATCATATCAGACAAGTGCCAACGTATGACGTTCAGAGCTTGAAGTTCCGAAAATCTCGAACTTCGGACCTTGAACTGTTGCCCGTCTCGCCTTTCCCGCCAGTCACGCCTGTCTCGCGCGGCTATCTGCTAAACTTGGAACTGGGCATCATACAGTCTGGCATAAACCCCTTCATGACCGATCAACGTCTCGTGCGTCCCGTCTTCGACGACATGTCCGTGGTCCACGACAATGATTCGATCGACGCCATGGATGGTGGAGAGGCGATGCGCAATGATGATCGTCGTCCGCCCTTTTGTGAGATCGTCCAGCGCCTCCCGAATCTTGACCTCGGTCTCCGTGTCGATATTAGACGTGGCCTCATCGAACATGACGATCGGAGGGTCCTTCAGGATCACACGGGCGATCGATACACGCTGCCGTTGCCCGACGGAAAGCTTGACGCCGCGCTCTCCGATCCAGGTATCGTACCCTTCTGGAAGAGCCATGATGAAGTCATGCGCACGGGCCACCTTCGCCGCCGACTCAACCTCGTCCTGCCCTGCCAAGAGGTCACCGTACAAAATATTCTCTCGCACCGTGCCATTGAACAAAAATGGTTCTTGTTGGACCAGCCCGATTTGACTTCGAAGAAAAGCCAATGGCAGATCGCGGATATCGTACCCATCGATGGTGATTGCTCCCTGCGTCACATCGTAAAATCGCATCAGCAGTTTGAGCGTCGTGCTCTTTCCCGCCCCGCTCGGGCCGACAAGCGCGATGCGCTCACCTGCGCGAACGGATATCGTGACGTCGGTCAAGATCGGCGCATCGGCTCGATAATCAAACCCGACGCGATGAAAATCGACCTCTCCTCGTAATCGAGTAACTGGGGCGTGCGCGTCCGGACGATCCCTGACCTCCGGAACGAGATCGAGCACTTCAAACACCCGTTCACTTGCGGCCAATGCATGCTGCAGCATGTGATTGACGGAGTGAATCTGATTGATCGGTACATAGAATAGCGCAAGATACGAGATAAACATCACGAGCTCGCCTACGGAAAGACGGTGTTGCAAGACCTCCGTGGTGCCGAACCAGAGCACCATGGCCCCGCCAAGACTCCCGATCAGCATCATGCCTGGAGAGTAGTAGGACCAGAGGTACATGGCCTTCAACGTATCCAGCCGACAACGATCGCTCTTCCGGTCAAATCGATCCTGCTCGTAGGGCTGACGATTGAAACCCATCGTCTCCCGAATGCCTGCCAACATATCTTGCAAGAGGGCGTTCAGTTCGGCCGACCCTTTTCGAATCGCGCGATAGTACCCATGGATGCGTTTGGTGAATAGCGCCGCTCCCACCACCAGCAGGGGAATAGGCACGAGCGCCAACAACGCCAGTTTCCAATTGAGCATGAACAACACGATCATGATCCCGATCAGCGTGAGCCCGGCCGTAATGATCTCTTCGAGCCCGTCGACGAAGATGCGCTGCATGTGTTCGGTATCGTTCAACACCCGCGACATGATCTCGCCCGTTGAACGATTCTCATAGAAGCTGATCGACAATCGCTGAAGCGCGGAAAAGACCTGAACGTGCAGATCATGGACGACTTGCTGCTCCAGACCATTATTCAACCGAATCCGTATCGACCCGCAGAAGTTTCGCAGTACGTAGGCGGCACAGAGCCCGAGAAATACCCATGCCATGAGCTGGGTCTGACCGGCCTGGATCACGTCGTCGATGATCACCTTGATAAGCCACGGAGGGATCAATTCGAACGCGGTTGCCAACCCGGCAAACAGGAAGGTGCCGACCACCATTGAACGGTGTGGGCTGAGATACTGGAGCACTCGAAGCAGAGTTTTCACAAAAGCAGGATCTTTACGGAAAGTTAAATGGCGGGGATGGGGTCCTGTTGCCAGTACCTTCCAAATTCGTGAAGTTGCGTGAGCGTCGACATATCGGTCATCCGATCCACAAACAGTTTGCCGATGAGATGGTCCATCTCGTGTTGGATACAGACCGCATAGAGACCGGTCGCTTCGAAATCCATCGATTTGCCATATCGATCCACCGCCTGAACTCGCACGACCGACGGCCTCGTAACCTTTCCCCGCAACCCATCTACGCTGAGACAGCCCTCCCAGCTTTCGACTAGCTGAGGACCGTAGAAGATAATCTTGGGATTGATGAGAACGGTTTTGGGAAATCCATCCTCCCCCTCGCAGCCCATCACAACCAGTTGAATCGAGCGCGACACCTGAGGCGCCGCCAAGCCAATCCCTGGCTCATCCAGCATCGTATCGAGCAGATTGTCGATAAATTGCTGCATGTCGTACGTGCGAATCTCGCGAGGATCGACCGCGACCGCAGTCTGGCGCAAGATGGGATTACCGAGCTTTGCAATCGGGAGAATAGCCATGCAGTGTACCTATGATCCTTCTATCAAGCCATACGTCGAGAGGGTGCACTCATAAAATATAACACAGGGTTTTTCACCCTCGCAAGGCGCGACTGACCACGCGAGACGGGCAAGACGTGCGGGGCGTGCAAGAAAGGCGTGACATGAGGGACGAACAAGGGTTCGAGGTCCGAAGTTCAAGGTTTTCGAAACTTCAAACTCCGAACGTCATACGTTGGCACTTGTCTGACAGGATGCTCCCACCCATCTCACCCGTCCCGCCATTCCCGCCATTCCCGCTCGTCGCGCCGCGCTAGCGAGCACGCACGGGCCGTTTCGGATCCAACATTTCGAAACTATCCTTCTGGCCGTTCCACCACTCCATCCACTCGGTCGTCCACTCTTGACGGTCTTGTTTGGTCGAGGTCTCCCAATCGTGGAACTCCGTTTCATGTCGGGTCAGAATCCAGAGCGACTGCACCGCTGAGAGTGCGACAAAACGTTCCTCATCGGCAATCATCTCGATCAGTACCGGTACCACCATCTTCTCTCTGACATACCGAGCTTCGAACGCGGCGGCCTTCCGAATCGACGAATTCTGATCCTTGGCCATCACCTCAATCGCGTCCACGGCTTTAGCCGCGTCCAATCGAACGGCCACCCGCAATGCATGCTCGCGCACTCGTGGGATCTCGTTCGGTTCCTTGGCCGCTGCGACGAGAGCCGGAGCCGCCGAGGCTGCCTTCAACATCGCAATCGTTTCAATGACGTTGTAGCGAATGCGCGGTCCCGCCATGGTCAAACCTTTGACTAGCACCGGAACGGATGGCTCGCCGAGATGCACGAATTCTCCCATCGCCCAAAACTCTTGCGCACCTTCCAGCAAGGGCAGGAGGGCCTCCGCCCTCTGGACCTCTTCGGCCGTCAACGGTTTCGTATTCTGTGGGACGGATTCAGCCGGCAGGCTCTGTCCCTTTGGAGGTGCCTCGTAGGGCACCTGAACCGGGATGACCCATCCCTTCCCAATGGGCTCAGCCCACAGGGTCTGAGCCAGCCCCACCATCAGTGACATCAGCACGATCACCCACCGGCAAAAACATCGTTGCTGGACAGTCATTCCCTTTCTCCCTCTCCATTAGTCGCATTGCGGTGATGGACAATTTCATACAATACCGGCAACACTACCAGAATCAAGACCGCTGCCGTCAGCATTCCTCCCACCACGACTAACGCAAGCGGTTTCTGCGCCTGTGATCCAATGCCGGTCGCAAGCGCAGCCGGCAACAACCCGATGGCCGCGCCCAACGTCGCCATGAGAATCGGACGCATCTGCACATCGGCCCCCTTCCGAACGGCCTCCCGAAGGGTCAGCCCCGTATGCCGGAACTCTTCAATCCGAGAAATCAACAAAACCCCACCAAGGATGGCCACCCCAAGCGTTGAAATAACACCGACTGCGGCTGAGATACTGAAATTCGTGTGGGTGACCGCGAGTGAGACCGCGCCTCCTACGAGCGCGAAGGGGACAGTACTCAATACCAGGAGGGCATTCTTGATCGAATTGAAGGCGCTGTACAACAGAAACAAAATGATGACTAGACTGACCGGCACCACCACCGCCATTCGTTTATGCTCTGCTCTGAGCTGCTCGTATTGACCGGCCCATTCCATGCGATACTGATCGGGAAGGTTCACTTCCTTGGCCAGGCGAACTTGGGCCTCTTCTACGGTACTTTGGAGGTCCCGATCACGCACGCTGAACTTGATCGGAATATAGCGTTCGTTGTTCTCGCGATAGATAATGAACGCACCGGTCTGCGTCGTGATCGAGGCCACCTGCTTCAAGGGAATGCGCGCCCCCTCCGGGGTGCTAACTAAGATATTACCGATCGCGTCAACATCCTGTCGAAACTCCGGAAGAAACCGGACGACAAGATCGAACAACCGTTCTCCTTCATACACCTGGGTCACGGCCTGACCTCCGACAGCGGCCTGTACCACGGCATTCACATCCGCCACTTGCAGCCCATAGCGCGCGCTCGCCTCACGATCGACTTGGATCAACAGATTTGGCTGCCCGAGAAGGCGGAAGATCCCCAGATCTTTTACGCCTTTGACCTGCTGCATGACACGCTCGATCTCAGTGGCCTTCGCCTCCATGGTTTTCAGATCGGTCCCGAACAGTTTGATAGAGTTCTCTCCCTTTACCCCCGACATGGCTTCTTCCACATTATCCTGAATCACTTGCGAAAAATTGAAGATGATCCCAGGAATATCCTTCAGCCGCCCCTCAATCTCTTCGATCAGCGCATCCTTGCTCAACCTGGGACGCCATTCCTTTTTTGGCTTGAGATTGGCTAGAAACTCGGCGCTAAAAAAACTCGTCGGGTCGGTGCCGTCGTCCGGACGACCCAGCTGTGACACAACAGTCGTAACTTCTGGCGATTCGCGAAACAACCGACGAATGTCGCTCGTCAACCGCGCCGCCTGGTCAAAGGAAATATCCACGGGCATCGTGGCGCGAACCCAGAGATTCCCCTCTTCCAAGGCCGGCATGAACTCCCCTCCAACCACCCGCAGCGCCCCAAATGTCAGCGCCAAAAGCCCAACGCAGGCGCCGATGACAACAGCCCGATGGTCTAATGCCCACTCCAAAGTACCGTTGTAGAAACGCCGGACTCCCCGCACGATCGCCGTATCTTCCTCACTAATCGTTCCCCTGAGTAAGAAGGAACACAACACCGGGGCCAGCGTAAAGGCCATCAAGAGTGCGCCAACTAAGGCAAAGCCGTAGGTGATGGACATGGGCGCGAAGATCTTTCCCGGCACACCCGTCATCGTAAAGAGCGGAATGAACGCCACTACGATAATCGCCGTGGAGTAGGAGATTGGCTGTCCCACCTGTCGGGCAGCCCGCACGATCTGCTGGTCGACCGTTGAGCCATTGGTCTTCTTCCCGTGGGCCAGATGAAAAAAAATGCTTTCCACCATGATCAGCGTTGCATCCACGATAATGCCGAAATCGATAGATCCGAGCGAGATCAAATTCGCCGACTGCCCAATAAGGACCATCATGGAAAAGGTAAAGAGCAATGAAAGCGGGATGGTCAAGGCCACAATCAAGGCCGCGCGAAAATGCCCCAAGAACACGAACAAAATGATAAAGACCAAGACCATGCCGCTGATAAGAATATCTGTAACGGTCTCCACCGTCGTATGTATCAAGGCCGTGCGATCGTAGAAGGTTTTGATCTTGACGCCGATCGGCAACTTTCCAGTGTTGAGCTCCTCAACCTTTTCTCGAACCTTCTCAAGGACATTGAGCGCCTTGTAGCCTCGCTGGAGCAAAACGACGCCTTCAACGACATCGTCGCGATCATCGATGCCGACCTTCCCCAATCGAACCCGGGGCCCGACCGCGACCTTCCCCAGCGTCTTGATAAAAATCGGTGTCCCGCCTTTTTCGGCCACCATCACGTTTTCAATATCCGCGATCCCGTTGATGAGGCCCAGTCCACGAATGTTGTAGTTTTGTGGGCCGATGGTCAGATAGCTGCCTCCGACATTGGCATTACTATTGCTCAAGGCAGACATAACCTGCGACAGATTAACGCCGTAGCTGATTAATCGCCCCGGATCGATATCGACGTGATATTCTTTGGTCGTCCCCCCGAACGCGGTAACATCGATGACACCGGGGATGCGTCGGAACTCCCGACGGACCTGCCAATCCTGAATCGTTTTCAAATCCGTGAGCGTGGTCTCGCCGACCCCCGTGAGTTCATATCGATAGATTTCGGCAATCGCCCACCAAGGAGACAGCGACGGCTCCGCCCCGGGAGGCAATTGCACCGAGCGCAGCCGATTCAATACTTCTTGACGGTCGCGAAAGATCTCTGAATCAAAATCAAAATAGATCTTGATGTCGCTCAATCCAAAGATCGAGAGCGAGCGAATGTCCGTGAGGCCCGGCATGCCATTGAGTGCAACTTCAATGGGAATCGTGATTTGACGTTCGACCTCTTCGGCCGACCATCCGGGTTGCTGAGTGATCAGCTCGACCATCGGCGCAGAGGGATCGGGATAGGCGACGATATCGAGGGTATGAAAGGCGTAGAGCCCGCCGAAAAAGAGAAGAAAGCCCAGGATGCAGACCATGACTCGCTGGATCAGAGAGAGTTCAACAATTTTGGCTATCATGGGAGGTGATTAGTGCCCAATTTGAAGGAGGAGAAACTCCACGTGAGGACGCTATCCTTTCACGCTGCCCGACCCTGGAGGACAGGCTTTCGATCTGGTCGGTCGACAGCTGCCTTCCTGCCCCTTGATCAAGACCGCGCCTTTGGTCACGATGCGTTGACCCGATTCCAGGCCTTCCAAGACACGTACCTGATCCGGAGAAATCGTGCTGACTTTGACTTCTCGTTTGACATATTGGTCGATACCTTCGACGACGTACACAAACTGTTTCCCATCCTCTTCCAATACCGCTTCGCGAGGAACCACCAGAAGCCGCGCGGACTCTCCGACCTCAATATGGAGGCGCGCGAACATTTCCGGCTTTAGTCGGTGATCCTTATTATTGACCAAGGCATGCAGCTTAATGGTTCGCGACGTCGGGTCGACCACGTCACCGATGGTGGTTACGGTCGCGGGGAAACTCACATCGGGATACGCTTCCACGCTCACCTTCGCAAGCTGCCCTTCCTTCACCAAGGCGAGATAGGCGAGATCCCGTTCATACACATCCGCCACCACCTGCAGCATATCGAGGTCGGCTACTGTGAACAGTACCTGGCCGGACTCTCCCCCGATCGACTGTCCTGGCGTTACGTTCCGCTCCACGACAATCCCGGTCAAGGGGCTCTTCATTTCGAATCGCGACGTGATTTTTTGTCGTTCGAGCGGCTTCTCCAATTCCTGGGCGGGAACCCGCAACGACAACAACCGTTCTTTCGCGCGGCGGAATTCAGCGCGCGCCTTGATCAATTCATTCTCCGCTTGCTTGAGGTCCTTCAACGGCAGCGCCTTATTCTCATACAGGTCCTTGGCCAACTCTTGGGCGCGTGTCGCATATTGTAGATCCGAGTCTTCCTTGGCATATTCCGCATAGGCTTGGGCAATTTCCTGGCTGTCCAACACCAACAGCACACTCCCAGCCTGCACATGCTCGCCCAAATGCGCCCGCACCTCGAGGACTCGCCCTTGGAGTGGAGAGGACACTCTGGAATAGTGATCTTCCCCGTAGGCGACCTTTCCGGCCAAACTGAGGTCATGCGCCTCCGACCCGAGCTCGACGAGAGCCGTTTCCACCCGCGGATGCGATTCTTCCACGGCCGGTCCGGCCTTCTGGGGTGCAGTCGAGGCGGCTTGGGAGACGGCAGGATCCTCTCCTCCCCCGCAGGCAGAGAGGGCCAGACAGATTAAGGCTAAGGTTGAGACCGCTAGCGTGAAAGGTAGTCTGCGAGCTTCAATCGTACGCCCATTCTGTGCCTCACCCTTGACCTGACTCGTCACAACATGATCTCCTGCCCCACGGCGCTTTCTAACTGGAAGAGGTGATGCTGATAGTTAAACAACGCTTCGATATAGTTTTGCTGAATCGTCCGCGAGGTACGCGCGGCATCGAGCACATCGAGAATTGTTGCGCCGCCCCGTTCATAGGCCCGTTCGACAATCGTGAAAGCTGAGCGGGCGTCTTCCAACACCTCTCCGAAATATCCTTCGACCAATCGGCGGCTCTGCAGCAGGTTGCGATAGGCGACTTCCACTTCATTTTCAACTCGATTGACGGTCTTATCCAAGTCGGCTTCCGCCGACTGGAGGGAAACTTCTGCCTGGCGAATCCCACCTTGGTTCCGGTTGAATAGGGGCAAGGGAATACCGGCGTTGAGCGCGACTTGGCCTTGATTATCAGGCCCCTGCGCTCCCTGAATCGCGTACCCGGCCCCGATCGTCACATCAGGAATGCGGTAGGCCTTCGCCAGTTTCAGATCGGATTCCCTCTGGGAAACCGTATGGCGTTTTGCACGGATGTCCGGACGTACATCCAGAGCGGCCACGCGCAACTTTTCGATATCGGGATCGATCCGGCGGAAACCCAACTCCGTGGTCAATTCCAACTCCGCCTTGGAGGATAACCGAAGTAACTGACGAAGATCGCCTCTCGACGATTCTGCCTCCTGTAGGGATTGAATCACCTGAGAGTGAAAGTCCACCATCTGCAAACGAATCCGAATAAGATCAACTTCCGCGATATACCCTTTTTTGAATCGGATGGTATTGATGTCGAGAATACGGGAAAACCGTTCACGATTTTCTTCGGCCAACAGCAGCCTGCGCTGCGCCAGCTGAACCCGGTAATAGGTATCCTTCACGGTAAATCCAAGCTGTCGCACGGCATCTTCGAAGGCTGCTTCTGCCGATTGCGTGCCGAACCCAGCACTTTCGATTCGATATCCCCGTTTCCCTGCTAACTCGAACAATTGAGAGGCTTGCGTAAACAGCTGCCCGCTATTGGACAGGGTCCTACCTTGCGTATACGCGCTAAGCGTCCCGACAGACAACAACGGATTCGGGAAGAGCCGCGCGGTGACTTCCTGTCCTTTCGTATATTCAATCCCGTACTTGGCGATGAGCACATCAAGGTTTTGACTGATAAATAGTCCCAGCGCGTCGTTTATGCTGAGGCGAAGCGCCTTCGATGCCACGGTGGCCTGTTCAGGAGCCGGAGATGACGAGGCTGCGCTGCAGGGGTATGCAGAAATGCTCAGAGCGCTGAGAACGATACTGTAACAGATGAAACGCAATCGTTGATCCACAAGCACAAGCAAACACCCCTATAAACCACTGCATCGGTAAGGGTTGAGCGCAAATCTCCGCACCATCCTCTCAACCGAAACTGTATTATACAGTGCGAATGGGATGATGCAAGAAACCTCTTGAGAAATATACGCTTAGCAGGCCTCCTCCGTAGTTCCTCTGAATGAAGAAGGAACGCCGCCTACGAAAAGGCTCGTTCCTGGGCAAAGAGGCACTCTTTGAAGACTCAGGGAGAGTGAGTGGCAATTGAGGCTTTCTCACCGTCACCAGCCTGCATTTTTCATGACGGTTCACCGCTAAATCGCCCGAAAGCGCGTTCAGCATGAAGCGTATCTTGTCGTTCGTATCTCGCAAGGAAGTTTCGGAATCTGTTGATCTGTCGATCTGATGAATGGGCCGAATCCTACGACTCAACAAATCATCAAATACGTTGTTCCTGCACGTCACGCTTCACGAACGACGCTCCAAGCGAAAGAATAGCGGATCGGCGATTGCAGCAGAAGCGCTCATGAATATTGCCGGTTAAGATCCTGCGAGGAGGGACCAGCGTGAAGGGATCGACGGCACGAGATCGTTAGGCACAGACTCAGAAGTCGAGTCCTACCTTGGAATTGGAGTCGCGAAGATGCTTGCGGACCCGGACTTGCTCATGGTGCTTGCGCAACAACTGACGTCGAATGACGTCGCGATCTTCGGCCACAATGCGCACCAATCGATCGACATCTTCCGCATGCTCGCGGACCAATTCAGATAACTTTGCCATTTGGATTTCAAGATGTTCTACCCGCTCGAGTGCATCTTTACTACGCCCCACTGCCGGCTTCTGATCCGTCTTCTGTTTCACGAGCGACGTGACCACTACATCCCGCTTCATGCTTACTCCTTTGCTCGAATACTCACCGATACACCTAGCACGATGCTGAAAAACTCCGCCAGCCTCTCACACGCTCGACGGGTAATCCTAGCGCGAGCGGCACGACGTAGACAGATTGCGTCCAATCGTGTTGCCCATCTCGCTCGTCCCGCCAGTCGCGCTTTTCCCGCTTATATCTCATAGTATCGGCTCAGATTCTCACGATGTCAACGAGTCTGCTTTCTTTCTATTTCCTCAGCGTCCTGCTACAATTCGCCGCAATGCCGAACATGTTCACCATGGTACTGGCGGGCGGGAAGGGCGAACGTCTCCAGCCCCTCACCGAACATCGGGCCAAGCCGGCGGTTCCATTTGGCGGGAAATATCGTATTATCGATTTTACCCTCAGCAATTGCCTCAACTCCGGGCTTCGAAAAGTCGCCGTCCTCATCCAGTACAAATCCCACTCGCTCGACCGTCACATCCGCACAGGCTGGAACATCTTCAACGCCGAACTCGGTGAATTCATTGCCTCGATTCCGCCTCAGCAGCGGATCAGCGAAGAATGGTACCAAGGCACCGCCGACGCGGTCTATCAAAACCTTTTTCTCCTCGACAGCGAACAGCCGGACTATGTGCTCATTCTCGCCGGTGACCATATTTACAAGATGGACTATATGGAAATGTTCCATTGGTTGATCGCCAAAGACGCCGATGCCGTGGTCGGCGCGATCGATATTCCGATCGAAGAAGCCCATCGGTTCGGCGTCATCCACGTGGATGAGAACCTCCGGATTACGAACTTTGTCGAGAAACCGGCTCACCCTCCCTCGATTCCCCACGATCCGACCCATGCTTTTGCCTCGATGGGCATCTACCTGTTTCGTACCAACGTCCTCCGTGAACACTTGATTGCCGATGCTCAGGAAATCGGGAGTCACGACTTCGGAAAAAACATTATTCCGCGGATGATTCGCGATCAACGTGTCTACGCCTATAAATTTATCGACGAGAACAATAAGGACGTGAAGTATTGGCGGGACATCGGAACATTGGACGCGTACTGGGAAGCGAACATGGACCTCGTGACGGTAGATCCCCAATTCAATCTCTATGACCAACAGTGGCCGATCCGGACCTATCAAGGGCAATTTCCACCGGCTAAATTCGTCTTCGCGCAAGACTATCAGGGCGGCAGAATGGGCGTCGCTCTGGATTCTATCGTCTGCGGCGGCGGCATCTTCTCCGGTGGCCGGGTGCAAAATTCAGTGGTCTCACCGAACGTCCGTGTGCAGGACAATGCGGACGTGCGTGAATCAGTCCTCATGGAAAACGTCGTCATCGGCGCACAGAGTCGGATCAGACGGGCCATCATCGACAAGGATGTCATCATCCCGCCCAACTCGGAAATCGGGTACGACCGCGAGGCCGACGCCCAGCGATTTACCGTCACTGAATCCGGCTTGGTCGTGATCTCAAAGGGAATGAAACTGCATGCCTCCCTCGATTCATCCGGTTGATCTGATTATCGCCCTTCGCGAGAAGCACTTGACCCCTGCCATCGTCTTCCTCACGTCGCGCCGGGCGTGCGATGAAGCGATGCAGGCCTTCGACCATAGCCACATCCTCCTCCCGCCGCCTCGTCAGCAGGCGATCGCCACCGTGCTGGACAAGGTGATCGCCCAATATCCCAGCATCGCCGAACACCCGCTCATTCCGACTGTCCAACGGATCGGCGTGGCTGCGCATCACGCAGGCCATCTGCCCTCGTGGAAAATCGCGGTTGAGGAGCTGATGCGTCATGGCTGCCTTGATGCCGTCTTCGCCACGACCACACTGGCCGCCGGAGTCGATTTCCCTGCGCGCACCGTCATCATCACGCAGTCCAGCATTCGCAAGTCACGCGACTTCATGGACTTGACGATCGGCGAGGTGCAGCAAATTGCCGGCCGCGCAGGACGCCGTGGAAAAGATCTCGTGGGTTTCGCCATCGTCACCCCCTCGCCCTACATCGATCTGCACGTGCTGACCAAAGGCTTCACCGGCCATCCGGAAGCGATCAATAGCCAATTCGTCATCAGCTATCCGATGGTTTTGAACCTCTTAAAAGCACATCCCCTGGATCAAATTCAACCGATTCTCGCCAAAAGCTTCGCACAATTTCAGCTCAACCAGCGCGCCGAGGTCTTGGAACGGAAGCTGGACGATCTGCGCGATCAGATGGAACCGTTCGGGCCACGCGTGTGCACCGACTGGATCACAGAATGGCAGACCTTCGACCAGGTCCGCCGGCAGAAATCACACCGTGTCCCCGTCAGGAGGCACGAACCACCAGAAGTCGCCGCACGCTTTCATTTCCTCACCCCCGGTCGCGTAGTGGGCTTTGGCCGTAGCCGAGGCGTGGTCCTGCGACAATATCGCAGCAAGGGACAGAAGAGCCCGATGATCACGGCACTGCGTCTTGGCGGAGGCATTACCGAATCTCCCGCCTCCACGGTGACCGAAGTATCCGACCGTGTCCTCGACTGTGTGGACGCGCCGGTCTATCCCTGGTGCACGCCGGAGAGCGTGGAAGAGTTGCTCCATCACCTGGAAGAGTTGCCGGGGAGGCTGCCGGAGCTTCCCATCCTGATTCCGAAGGACGATGAACCGATTCCGGATGCCATCGTACAAACCCTGGGCGACTTTGCCTGTCCGACCTGTCCTTCGCGTTCCGCCTGTCAGAGGGACTATCCCCTCGCCTCCAAGCTGCGGCAGGAACAACATCGACACGTCAAATCGATCCAGGCCCTGAGGACGAGTCTCTGGCACCGTTTCCAGGAGAAGATCGACGTCCTGCAACAGTTCGGATATCTCACGCCGACGGCCCGTCTGACCGATGACGGTGAATGGGCCAGGCTCATCCGCATCGACCACTCGCTGCTCATCACGGAATTGCTCCGGGCCGATGCGTTCAACGGAGCCGATCCCGCCATGCTGGCCGCAGTCATGTCGAGTATCGCGCATGACGACGATCGCCCCGGCGCCTTCCCTCGCGTCAGTTCCGGATTGGGTTCATTGCTCGGGCAGGTCCGAAAACTGGCTGTGTCGCTCTCGCCGCATGAAGATCCTCCGCTCTTGCGAGCCGACATTGCCGCGGTGACGGAGCGGTGGATCGGTGATCCCACGCTCACGTGGATTGGCCTCTGTAAAAGCACCACGATGGCTGAAGGGGATATTTATCGCCTCTTAGCACGAACCCTGGAATTCTTGTCGCAGCTACACACGCTCAAGAGCACACACCCGGGATTAGCAGACACCGCCTCACGGGCCATCGCCACCCTGCGCCGGGGCGTGCTTGAGGAATTACCATGATGTGTCGAAAGTCAGAACGTCCAAAGTCATCAAGTCTCGGAAAGACTTTCGACGTGATGACGTTCCGACTTGAAGGACTCGCTCACGAACCATGACTACCGAAGAACTCGAACAACTCCTGGCTCAACAACCGATCGCGCTCTTACACCGTCTCGCACGCGGGCGTATTCAGCGCCATTTCCGCGCAGGCAAACGCCGTTTGATCGAAGTCTTGCTACGCCATTCCGCCGAGAACCGCGCAGGCTTCGAGTCCGACCTGATGACCTTGATCGGCGAGCAACAGGATCGCCCTGTTCCACCCCCTCAGCAGGCCCCTGCCGCGCGGAAGCCGAAGGCCACGGCGCCGCATCGTCGCCCCGCGCACAAGCCGGTTGAGCAGGACTCTCATGAGCCGGCCATCACCCTCTCCAGCTGGTTGGAGGGACTGGGGGTACCGCCGCCACAGACCTTCGTCCCGGATGCCTGGCAAGAAGACGCCATCGCCAAGCTGAGAGAGAGTGACGTAGTCGTGAGCGTCCCGACGGGAAGCGGAAAGACCTATGTCGCGGTCGAAGCGGCTCGTCGCGCCATCGCGGAGAATCGGACCGTCATCTATACGTCTCCCCTCAAGGCCCTCTCGAATACCAAATACACGGAGTTTTCTAAAATATTCGGTCCGGACCAGGTCGGCATTCTCACCGGTGATCGGCGCGACAACGGGCAAGCGCCCCTGCTGATCATGACGACGGAAATCTTGCGGAATCTGCTCTACGACGCGGGAGGCGGTGAGATCGACGTACGCTTGGACACGTTAGGCCTGGTAATTTTGGACGAGTCGCAATATATCGCAGATCCTGAGCGGGGCGTCGTCTGGGAAGAAACGATCATCTTCTGCCCGAGCCAAGCACGGCTGCTCTTGCTCTCCGCCTCGATCGGCAACCCACACGATATTGCCGAGTGGCTCACTTCGATCAGACCGACTCCCTGCCACTTAATCCGCCACAGTACGCGGACGGTCCCGCTTCGCGCAGGCTACCTGCATCCTAACGGCAAACTCACGCCGCTCTTCCGCACCGTCGGCATTCCTCACGGCCATCCGGGCCATCTTCACCCGGAAGCCAAACGGCTCTTTCTCCAATATGAAGACGAGACACTGCCGTCAGGTCGCCGCCGGTAAACTCAACAGGCCCACGAGATATTAAAATGTGAAGTTGAGACCGGCCGTAAGGCCGTGGCGGAGGGAATCAAACTGGGTCAGTGGATACTCGGAAGAGCCGCTCGTGCCGTGAAATGTCGTAGTCCCATCAACAGCATGATTCCACCAGACACGGTAGCCGACATTGAGAGACATCTTCTTGACGAGCATTAGCCTTAATCCGACATCTGCATCAGCGCCAACCCCCCATCCCAACATCGAGATACTCGGATTTTGCTGAAGATCAGATCTCAGGTGATGAATGTCCTTGTTATCAACGATGCTCAGCGGAATAAAAGCCGCAGTTCCCACCAGGCTTAATCGCCGCGTCAGCCGATATTCCGTGGAAGCTCCAACGCGAATCGAGTACCACTTCGTCGTGTTCGTAATCACCGACTGTCCTTGATTACTGCTCGTGCCGGCTGCAGCACAGGGGGGCAAGCCTGGGCTAGCACTTGGATCGCAGGCCACCTGCGTCAACCCCGTGGCTTGATACGTCGTATACCAATACTGAAATCCTCCAAACGCCTCCAGCCAACCCCGATGATTTGGATATTCAGCTAGCCGGAAGCCGCTATCCGCACTCAGATACCACATGCTGTCACCTGACAGGTTGCTATTGGTACTCGAGAACAGCCTCTGCCCTCCGTTTGATCCGTAATCGTCATCCGTGAGTCTGCCACCACCGATCCCGGCGACGCCCACGTTGAGTCGGCCAAACCACCTTGGTGTCACCCAAAACTTGCCGGTGAGTTCAATCACATTCGTCCCAACGTCTTTATAGGTAAGCTTTGAAGTTGGATTACCCAACCCGGCTACGGAAGATGCGTCGTGCGCCCAGCGCGTATCACCTGTGCTGATCCACGTTCCAATCGCGAAATCGAACCTGGGCCGTGATTCCGTGACGGATTCCTGCGCCGCTGCAATCTGAGCACCGAATGCAAGGCCCATGATCGTGAGCCACCCGCACAGCACAGCTACGGATGCCCGTCGACCCCTCGCAATCATCGTCTCGCTCCCCCACGTTGAATAATCACCGTGTCCACACAGCGCTGAACCGTATCCGGCATGACCCGTTCACAAGCCGCGCGGATATCCTCTTCGATGAACATTCGTTGGAGATAGGCTGAGAGCCACACCAGCCATGAACCGAGCGCGAGAACCAGTACCGCACCCACGAGCCATTGCCGCAATGGAAACGTTCCGGTCGCCGCTGTATCGAGCGTTGCACCAGACTCATGCTCTATCGGAACTGATTGGAGATTGGGCACCGTCTTCTCCCACAGGCAACCGCGCAGGCTATTCGCCTCACTTCATTGCAGAAGTCTACCTGAGAACGATGAATCTGAATACAGTTTTGGAATTCTTATCGACGTCGGTTCGCCAGGCCTCGGGACAAGTCGCTATGATTGCAGCCGCTGCATGCTGAGCCCTACAACCATCCAGATGGCTCCAGCTGTGTGTTTTCGCCTACAGATCATGTTCGTAGCCTCTCCCACAAGGTGTTTGCCTGCCTGGTCAGAGAAAATCCGCTCGGCACAGTCATTGCTCTATCCCTTCCCAACCTGCGCCGCCCCTTCCCAATGGGCAGAAGAGAGCGAAAGGAACTCATGTCACGCGGAACGATTCGTATGGCGATCCACAATAGACGCACAGCGCTAATCCGACAGACGATGTCCGGAATCCTCGGTGGAACCGTGTTGTCGTTCGCACTGCTTCTTGGCTTCGTAACCCCATCATGGGCCTTACAAGTCAGTCCGAGCGCCCTGACATTTTCGGCGACCAGTGGCGGCACAGATCCAGCGCTCCAAACCGTCGTCCTCTCAAATAACCGAACGAGAGAACGGACCTGGATGGCCACCTCAAACGCCTCATGGATTACAGTCACACCCTCCTCTGGTACCATCACCACCGAAAATGACACAGTCTCGGTCAGGACGACTTCAGCCGGCCTCGCCGCTGGATTATATTCGGCAAGCGTCACGATCACCGAGACTCGCCAAAGCGGGAGCATCAGAAGAACCATCCTCCCGGTGACACTGTCGGTTACAGGAGTCGCTGCAACACCCGCGATTCAGCTCAGCCTGAGCAGCCTCGCCTTCTCCGGCACAGCCGGTGGCGTCAACCCTGCACCCAAGACATTCAGTATCTCAAATGCCGGCGGGGGTACCCTCGCGTGGACGGCCAGCAATACAGCAGCATGGTTAATTCTATCTCCGGCGTCCGGCACCAACAGTGGCACCGTGACAGCAAGCATCGCCGCAAACAGCCTTGCCGCCGGCACCTATTCAACTACTGTGACCGTATCCGCGCCTGGCGCGACGACCAAGACCATCCCCGTCACCCTGACCCTCACGGCGGCCACTCTCTCCCCGGTCATCGGGCTCAACACGACAAGCCTCGGCTTTGCCGGAACGGTCGGAGGGGCCAACCCCTCCGCTCAAACCATCGGCATTTCAAACGCCGGCGGAAGCACCTTAGCTTGGACCGCCGGTGACAACGTAATCTGGCTGACCCTGAGTCCGTTATCCGGCACGAACGCCGGAACGATCACTGCCACTGTGAATCTGGCTGGATTGCTGGCTGGAAGCTATGCGGCCACAGTGACCGTGACGGCTACAGGAGCCACGCCCAAGACCATCCCCATCACCCTAACTGTCACGGGGTCAACCAGCAGTGGAACGATCGGTTTCAGCCCCGCAAATTTAGCCTTCTCCGGAACGATCGGAGGAACGAATCCGGCAGCAAAGACGTTCAATCTCACCAATACAGGGGGAGGAACCCTATCGTGGACGGTCAGTGACAACGCGACATGGGTACAGCTCACTCCCGCATCTGGTACTACGACTACGGAGACGGATCCCATCTCCGCCAGCGTCACTCTCAGCGGTCTGGCAGCCGGAACCTATAACGCCATCATCACAGTAACGGCTGCCGGATCGACCAATAGTCCACAGCAAATTCCCGTGTCTTTGACGCTCAGCGTCACCGCCGCCGGCACGGCGAGTCTGACCTGGAATACCAGCACCGAATCCGATTTGACAGGATACAAGGTGTATCGAGCGACCGCATCGGGAACCTATGGAGCCCCTCTCGCGACGCTACCCAAGACGACGACAACTTATACCGCGACAGAACTGCAGACCGGGACCACATATTTCTTCGTCATCACGGCCTACGATAGTTCCGGCAATGAAAGTACATTCTCCAACGAAGTGAGTAAGAGCATTTTTTAATCGGAATTCCTGCAAGAAAAAAGAATACGGGAGGGCTCGAACTCTCCGAACGTCCACACGATCGGGCAACCATCCGCTTCACACTACGGCTTTCCCCTTCTCGTTGAGTCCGCCTACTTAGTTACCAACCTTAACCCACAGCCGGCTTGACCCCATGATTGTATCGCCTGTATAAGAGGCGTGCCTGTTATCGGGCTCCGTCTAGTGAGGACCTTGCCGTAACACCTGGCAGGCTGCATCTCCATAACGTTTCTTCACGCGCCCGTAGCTCAATGGATAGAGCACCAGACTACGGATCTGGGGGTTGGGGGTTCAAGTCCCTCCGGGCGCACCATATAATCAAGAGGTTGTAAGCTCCTCTCCTCTACAACCTTTTCCATGGTTACGGTTTTGGTTACGGTTCCAGAGAGACTTCCTCGATTCACCGCATCTCGAAGGTGTTCTGGGGCAAGGTGGGCATACCTGAGGGTTGTTTGAATATCACGGTGGCCGAGAATTTCCTTCACAGACACTAAATCCACTCCCGCCATGATTCTTCGGCTCGCTGCGGTATGGCGGAGTGAATGCCAGCAAGCGCCAGTAATCCCAGCCTGACGCAAGCCTGGTTCATACGACCGCCGAAGGAACGCACGGCTGTCCATCCGTTGAGTTGCGTCTTTGAGTCCTGGGAAAACCCAAGCCGATCTGAGAAACGAGTCAAACGACCTCAGGATACTTTTTGCCTCCTCGCTCAAGGGCACGTGCCGTGTCTTGCCTCCCTTGGGCATAGGAAGGGTCAGAACCCCATTCTCTAGGTCAACCTGATTCCACTGAAGTTGGAATTGTTCTCCTCGTCTTAACCCCGTTTCAATTGCAAAGGCCACCAACTTCCAGTCTTCCGGAATCATCACCCCCCTGAGCCGATCGAGTTCTTCACTCGTCAAAAACCGCGTACGTTTCACTTCGGGGAAGAACTTCAACCCGGATACAGGGTTCTGAATCAGCTTGCTGTCTTTGACCGCCAGCATGAGCACATGACGAAGAAACGCAAAATGCCGGTTGATCGTCGCATCGCTCCACAAACGTTTAGGTTGAAACTCTTTGGAGGCATTCTTAGGTCGTGGCCTTAGCTTGGCTCGCATCTTGGCTTGGACCTGCCGCAAGTCTTCCCTTGAGACATTGGCAAGCATTCGATTGCCCAGCAGCAGCGACCACCGACGACCATATCGCCGTTCATTCTCGACGCCCCGATTCGTAGACCCTTCGAGACAGCGAAGAATCCACGCCCGAAGCGTGATATCCTTCCGTGGCGCGAATTTCTCCGGGAAGAACGTCCCTTCTCGAATGTCGGCCTTCAATCGACCATAGAGCGCCTTGGCTTGGGACTTCGTATCGCACTTGAACCACTGTTGCCGGCCATTGGCATAATGGCGGACCCACCAGCCTTTACGATCCTTTCGCTGGGTAATGCCTCGGTCTTGTCCCCCTTTCCGTGCCATTAGCGGTGCTCCTTTCTCGACTTCTGCTTGCTGCCCTTCCGCCACTTCCGCGAGGCGACGCGCATTTGACAACGCGGATCACAAAACAGTTGATCGCTCCGAGCCGCGACAAAGATGCGCTGGCATTCCTGACAGCGACGAATCCGCCCGGCATGGTGCGCGAGTAAGACGGCAAAACGGTATTCAAACTCTTTCGTTTTGGGTTTGGTCGCGACCAGGATACTGCCGTGGCGCGCGTGGAACGCGCCCGGCATGGTGACGACCAAGGTGAGATCGGCAAAGGTGACGGGGGCGACCGCGTGCGCCCACAAGTGCTCCAAATACCCTTGAATCGTGCCTTGGAGCTGGATCGCCTCCTTGCGGCTCGGCAGCGTGTAGTGCAGCGTCTCGCCAGGGATCGCCTGCACACTCCAGCCACTGGCTAACACGATCGGCATCGTGTGTGTGCCCGGACTCTCGGCTTCGGCAAAACTTGCCACCTCATAGGCGAGCACCATCCATTCACTCGGCGTCAACGTGTCGAGGTCGAGTTGGATGAAATGCACGAGCCAGCCGATGTCACCATTGGATGTGGTCGTGATGCGTTCTCGCGCTTTCGTCATTTCATGGTCAAATTGCTGTTGGATCGCGCGTCGATTCAGTGTCATCGCGTTCCGTCCCTCCTTCATCATGCCGGAGATGGTTCCTGAACACTCATCCCATACCCGATGGAGAATTCTTCACACCCATACGTGCTCTTCGGCATTAATCGTTTGGTGTTCCTGTCGCCCGCGTGATAATGCCTTAGACATACATCATGTATATATCAATACAGGCATGATGGTGTCAATCTCATCATCTAGAAGGAGGTGTGTCTATGCGACCGAGTGCCAAACTGTTGACCGTGCGAGAGGCAGCCGATCGACTGGGGCTGAAGGAAAGTACCATTCGGAAACGGATTCTGCAGCGTCAGATTGCCTATGTAAAGCCGAGCCTCCGGGCGGTGCGAATTCCCATTGAGGAACTCGAACGCATCCTCACGGCTGGCTTTCGACCCGTGGTGAGTCCCGATGCGATCACCTAGCCTGAACGAATCGAATGGCGCAGTCACGGAGGCATTGATGGGAATACGCGAGACTCAGCATGAGGATGACAGACGGGTTGCGCCGCCGGATGTGGAACCCACACCGGCGGCGCAGCCGCCCAGCCCCCAACCTAGTATTACGGGGGCACAAACTGCTCCGCAAGAGAATCGTCACGATGGGTTCCTGTTCAGTGTCGATTGGTTGGCATTCACGGTGCCTTCGTCTACGGTGGAACACGTGCAACAACGGGTGGGCGGTGAGTGGATGGAACTGAAGAAGGGATTTCACGGGTATCCTCGTGCCTGGCTCTATCTCAGCACAGGCGGAGGAAGTGGACGCATAGGGACAGGGATGCCCCATCGAGAGCGAGAGGTACACGTCTCCCTCTCCGGTGAGATCGTCTCGGCCTGGGAGCCGGACAAGGTGCAGGCCCTCTGTCGGTGGATCAATGAACTGAAGGGGCATGGGACCCGTGTGGATGTCGCCTTGGATGATCGCACGGGCCATGCGACCGTCAACCAAGTGATGACGGCTGCTGATGCGGGGCAAGCCGTCATGCGGTGGAGCACCTATGATGCCAAGCGACGCTGCTCCTACAAGGGGCAAGAGGACATCCAGGGGGAGATGGTGACGTTTGGCAGCCGCCAGAGCGAATCCTATCTGCGCGTTTATGACAAGCGGATCGAGGCAGCAGGGAAGGGAGACGTAGTGGACGGGCCCTGGGTGCGCTGGGAGTTAGAATTCAAGAAAGACCGGGCGCAACTGTGTGTGGACCTGTTTGCGCATCTCCCGCTTGACGAGTGGCGTGCATTCACGGTCGGACTCCTGAAATCGTATATCTCTTTCCGGGACACGACGGCAGAGGCTCCCGCGTGGGAGCGCTGTCGGTCGCCAGAACTGCCCTGGTGGAAAGCGCTGACCGAAGGGTTCACGCGATGTCGATTTCATGTGGAAACGACAGACCGCAAGCTGGAAGAAGTCCTCGCCTGGTTCTCGCAGGCCATGGGGCCGACGATGGCGGCCCTCTATTGTGCGGCAGGGCCTGAGTGGGTCGCGAAGGTGATTGAGTCTGGATCCAGCCGTTGGAAGCCGCACCATTATCAGCTGATGAAGAAACAGCCACCCAAACGCCCGTATCCGCTGAAGGCGACATGACCTGGACTGGACAAGGAGTTAATGTTCCATGCGATATCCGCCGGCGGGGACGCGGGCGCACCATCAAGGGGGGCAACAGGGGGGGGTCGGAAGACTCCCCCCCTAACTTCAAAGAACGAAATACCTCACAGTCGTTTGTCCACAACACCTACAAGAATTCCAGCCCTCAATCCCTCGAAGTTCAAACCTGCGCAAGCTAGTTGCTCGGTGTCCATAAAACAGACGATTAACAGACAAATAACCGATACTTATATCTGTAGCCTCCTGGGTTACTGAGAGGAGGCGGATGATCCACGCAGCACAGGAATACCTAATCAAGCGTATCGGAGATAGTTATGTACATCGCGTCATTGATAATAATATGAAGATATGGGTGCAAGGTCTGCCGCGGGGATTTGAGAACTGGTCGGAGCCAGGGATCTGAAACTATGGTGAACACCTGAGAATCAATCTTCGCAATTCGTCAACGACATCTTCGCGTCGGTTTTCTCCAAACCAGTAGCGGCTTAAATGCGGTAAACCGATGAGTGCGATGCGCCTTCGATTCCAAAATGGTTGTATAATTGAGTACTTGGTCCTAACTCGACCATTCCACCGTTCACCAGGCTCCGGCGTTCCACCTAATTTCTCGCAGACCTTCGTAAAGGTTGAAAAACCATCTCCATTGCCGAAGGTGAGAATCGCTCGCGGTTGGACTTTCTCTAAAAACTCACGATGAAAATACCAGCAGTCACCGAGGTCTTGAGGTAACGCTTTTAGCAAATCTTTGAGAATCTGTTGATCCGGTGTCCGAAAAAAATACAAGTTGGATGCGAAGACGTATTCAGTGCCAATAAGCTCATGCGGCAATGATTTCTGCAACTCCTCTATCAAGGAGCAAATTCTGCGTTGTAACTGGGTCCTCTTGCTGACATCCCCACAGTCATCGTCGCCAAAAGGATACCAAGCTTTCATAGTTTGCCACGCCTTGAAAGACTCCTTCTCGTAAGAAATATCTTCCCCTGTCTTGTCCTTTTCCGATCCTCCGGGATTTAGTCCTATGAGATACAATTCGCCCGGCTTTAGGGTTTCGGTTGGGTTGCTATAAAAGACTGCATACTTCAATTTCTCCAGTTGCTGCGATAACAGACCTTCCCCTCTCAATGCCAGGGTCTGATGAGCCTCTTGGAAGCGTTCAGCGATGATTGTGCTTAAGTTTTGTAAATACTGATCCAGGTCGTTCATGCAAACCAAAAAGTTTGGAAACCCCCATAAATCCCTAAAAACGACATCTCTCAGTAGCGACTCGAACTCTTTGTAAATCCTCAATCGAAAACATTCTCAACCCATGTTCAATAAATTCAAGCTCCAGCTTTCCATCAAACTTAGGATGTTTTCTTACAACGGCTTTGTGGGTGGGCTTTAGTGGATGACGGCTATACTCCGTAATCGCATGAACCTTATTCTTATCCACATCCTCAACAAATAGGTAACCCATTCCTGAATCAGGAAAAACACACAACTTGGATCCAGGCTTAATGGTGACCAAACTTTTATCACCTGCAAACTGTTTCATCCTTGAAGCGACGTAATCTGACATGGCTTTATCAGATGCTGTTTCTTCATGATCTTTTTGCTCTTGTTCCAGATGTTCTTGTTCCTTAAATTCCTTTTCTCGTGCCTCGGCCTCGAGATGGTCATTCTTCTCCTGCTTGTCGCGTTCCGCATCCCTTCTCTTCTGGTCTTTCTGCATCAGCTCCTGTATCTGCTCCAGGGTTCGCTTAGATTCCAGCTTCTGTGCCTTACTGGCAATATTCGATTTAGCCCGATGAATCGTGTTGCTCTTTTTGGCCAGACACATCCCGTCTTGGGGAGAGCATTGCATCCCTTCTGCTTCTGCCAATAGTTCTTCTGGTGTCAATCCTTCTTCCCTCTGCCGTTCTTCAATCCTCGCAATATGCTCTTTCAACTTTTCAATCTCCCGAAGTTTTGTCTCACTTGCCAATTGTCCCTTTAGTTTTTCCAAATATCGACTATAATCCTCGGCGTTTGCGACAGGGGTGAGAATTACTGTGCTGAGGAATAACAAAAGAGAAGCTGTTCGTATGTTAGCCATGCTTTAGCTCCTGAAGAGGGTAACTCCTTCTTGGAATTGGGATTAGAGTTGTTAGCTTTGCGATCGACAGGAACGTACTTGAAACTCTGAGAAATGTCGAGAGACAAGCAGCATGCAGGTACAGGATTTCCCGCATAACTCGTATCTGGAGAAGAAGTCCCCACACCGTCTCACACGGGGGAAATTTGTCTTGGAAGTGTACGACTGTTAAATTCGGACATCGAAGTTGGGCAATGTCATGAGGAGGGACCTCCAGTGCCCAGGTTCGCTAGGGCCTGGGAGCCGGGCATGACTCGAACCGGAACGCGGTGGGACTCTGTATCTACCTAGAAACCCTGTCAGGTTTTACTCCCGGTTCCACTCCCGGTTTTGGTCTCGTTTCAAGATCTAACTCAGTAGCGATTGATCGCAATCAAAATGCCCGAACCCCCTGATTTTACTCCTCTGGCGTCGTAGTCTGTCGCTCTGGATCGTCGGTGGTCGTCGAGTCGTCGGACGCACTGCAAAGCTGCGATGTTAACCATGATACGTCGATATCGATTTCCCACTTTTCTGGTTACGGTTTTGGTTACGGTTCGGTCACGGTTTTGGTCACGGTTGCCCATATACCGCCATCACTACTGATCGCATAGCCAAATGGCATAATCTCCTGTATTTATAAGGGCAGTGTCGCTGTCTGTCATTCCTGCTCACTCTCAGTCGCAGGAATACTTGGTAGGTCTACGGATCTGGGGGTTGGGGGTTCAAGTCCCTCCGGGCGCACCATTCTATCAACAACTACGGTTCTCTCCCCTACTTCTTGCTTCTCAGTGGTCACGATTCCTGCGAGACTTCCTCGATTGACCGCATCCCGAAGGTGTCCTGGGGCAAGATGGGCATACCTGAGGATTGCCTGAATATCACGGGGGCCAAGAATCTCTTTCACGGAGACTAAATCCACTCCCGCCATGACTCTTCGACTTGCTGCGGTATGGCGGAGCGAGTGCCAGCACGCCCCAACAATCCCCGCTTTCCGTAGGCCAGGTTCAAACGACCGGCGAAGGAACGCACGGCTGTCCATCGGCTGACTCACGCCCTGTAATCCTGGAAAGACCCACGCCGACAGGAAAAATGAGCCAAATGACCGCAGTACCACCTTGGCCTCCTCGCTCAAGGGCACATCTGCGCGCGCTTCAAAGGATTGATTAGGCCGTGAGCCTCAGCGGGCGAACGTTCACCCACTCTGTGTTTCGAGTGCCTGGAGGGGGCGAAACAGATCGGAAAAGCATGTGGCCAGGGAACATCGGCCCTGGATTCACCATAACGATGTGTAGCGTTCTGCTACGAGCCATTCATGGGCATGGGCGCAGTATGCCCCATGTGTCTGGTATTCGTGAGAGCAAGATCCTGTGCAACTCTACGTATTTATGCGACTACCACGGCCCCCCCCAGGGCACGCAGCTTGCTCTATCACCTCTTAACGACTCAGTCTAGCCGCACAGAGCCCACAGTTTCTCCAGAGTTGCGAGGGCTGATGGTCGCGAAGGTAAGGGGGACAGCCATGCGTGTGATGATCATAACCCATGATACCGAGCGGCGCACTCGCCTCACAGAGTTTCTCAGTGATAGGGGGTATGAGGTGTCCGTTCCTCCGCATCGGCAGGATATGTGGGGGATGGTGAAGCAGACGCCACCGCACGTGATCGTCTTAGATCTGTATGTGGCAGACCCTAGTGGAGCGGATATTCTCTGCGAGTTACGGGCAGATGGCTACAACGGAAAAGTGGTCGCGTTGGCCGGTCTGTCGAGCCGCACCACGCTTTCGAAGTGCTGGCAAGCAGGGATCGATCATGTTGTGGGAGGCCTCCAGGCGACTGGCGGGGCGTTTGACCCTGGCCAGGTCGACGTCGCTATCCAGGCCTCGTTTCAGAAGGAGATCGCGCAGCGCGCGTATGACCTGTGGGTGCAACTTGGTCGACCGAAGGGGCAAGATCATCAGCATTGGTCCCAAGCCGAAAGAGAGTTCTTTGCCCAACTAGGCCATCCAGTCCGAGAACCGAGCCTTCGGCAGGAAGCGTGCGCACCGCACCACAACCCAGCACGGTGAACAAGGACCGTCTGTTCATGTGGAGAACGGTCCTCGTGGTGTCTGACGTCCATACGCTCGCGCGAGAGAGTGGCCCGCGCCCTCGACGGTGAGACGTTCGAAGTCCTGCACGTATCTGCCTCAGCGGCATCGAGGGCCATGAAAAGGGCCACGTCTTCGGCCAGAACGCCAAGCGGGCTACGTCAGGGCAAGTTTTTTGGAAGGACGCCACGGGATTGCAGCACATCCTGAACGTCGATCCCCAGGTGCGGCCTATGTGGCAGTGAAAAATGGCTGCGTAGGGTAAAAGGCAACCGAGGAATCTATGGACACCGTTCACCCGTCGAATGAATCTTAACCACTGAGGAGGAACCCATGAAAATGAAAATCCATCGCGGAGCACTGGTCGTTGCGACGGTTGCCGCGCTTGTTGGTTTCCCGCTGTTCAATGGGCTCGCCCTGGCTGACCATCATGCGGTTGAAGCCTTGGAGCATGCTAAGGAAGCCGTCGCCCATGGCAAAGAGGGGCATGCTGCTGCCCTGGTGGAGCATGCTCGGGAAGCACTCAAGCATGCCGAGGCGTCCGATGTGAAGAGTCCGCATCTGGCTGAAGGGATCAAGCATCTCAAGGAAGCTCTGAACCATGGCCTAGCCCCTCATGTCGACGTGGCCACCGAACATGCCGAAGGCGCGGTCAGCCATTTGTCCGAAGTGAAGTAAGTCATTCGGTCAGAGATTATTTTTGAACGGGCAGGGACAATCATGCTGGTCGGGTTTTTCAATTCACTCCACGGTTCGGCGAGGTGTCGCACAATCTTGATAGGCTGGTGGGCGGATCCGCAGCCCGTGCCGCCGAGGGAATGGCGGAAGCGGAAGTGATGGGCATCGGCTAGGACCGCATCGGCGCTCTGGCTCAGCGGTTGACACAGGCCCGCTTGTCAGGCCGCGATTTTCGACTGTCCGAATGAGCGTTCGTGTAGTTCCTCTCCATCCTGGTGTTCCAGCGAGGGGCTTCCTTGACGGTTGTCGTGGGGAAAGAGCTGGTCGTCACCAATGAGGTCGAGAACGATCACCGAGATGAGTCCATACGCCCCGATGAGCAACATCCATACGATGACCCACTGTGTCATGGCTGGTCTCCCTTCATCAACAAATCCACCATATGGCTAGCCAGCAGCTATTCGTGCATACCTGCTACCTTGTCCAATCCGTTCTCCCGACTGGGATTTTCTCGTTCGGCGTGGTCGGCGGACGGCCACAATCAGTACGCTACGCAAGGTGTCTGACACTTGGACTGCAATTAGGACAGAAGGCGGGCTGACCCCCAACCGGAACAGTAGATCCCCCGCCACTTGAACTACGAGTCCGTTCTCCAAATTATGGGTGGCCCCGCGTTTGAGTTATCGGTCACTTCTCAGGCCACCATGACAAATCCAGCTTGCTACTCGTTATTGTTCAAATACGCTTTCCCCTGTCCCTTGGAACGACCGTGCCCTTTATACGTGACTTTGTGTTCATCGTAGTAGAGGTAGGGCCGATCCGTCTCTAGTTCGAGGCTGACATAGCTGCCCGTATCGAGCCTCACGCTGGTGGGGAGCCTCATGGCCACTTGCCAGGTGCCCTCATTCAAATAGAAGTAAGCTCCTGTGCTCATGTTCAAGTACACGCCACTCGTCGGATAGTAATGATAGTAATAATAGTGGCGATACAGGACATCCTCCACTCGTGGCCCATGCGCGGAGGCCCAGGACGACGGGCCGCCTCCGACCGTTACTCCGACATCGACATGGGGACTGCGCCCACCAGTGGCACATCCCGCAAGCAATAGAGCCCCCATTCCAGCCAACAATAGCATTTTCATAAGTCCATCTGATCTGCGTGAGTTAGTTCGGAGCCGTTTTTAGTGTCCTAGTGGGATCTCTCTGTGTGAGGCACCGACTGGAACACCTCGGATCTCTGGAGCAAGCCCAATGCCTCTCCCTCCTACCAGGAACTGCAGGAATGACCGAGAGATATCACCTGCATAATCTGCTGATAATTCAGCCTATTCCCTGTTTGAATCTAGGCAGTCCCTGACAGGAGATCCTGCCCGGATCTTCAGGCTGGAACCGTCCAGAACAATTTTTTGTCAACTTCAGACTAATCTGGGTTCGGAGCTGAAGTTATCGGCCGGAGGCATATATATGGATTTTATCCTAAGTCTTGCCCCCCGAGGCTAGTGCTGGTGGTACAGAAAATATGCACCGGGGGATGCGGTGCTCGAGGAGTTGGAGAAGGCCGCACGAGAAGAGCGGAAGGGCTTGTGGGTGGATCCGCAGCCGGTGCCGCCGTGGGGAATGGCGAAACAGGAAAAGATGAGCGGCACTGGCGCTCCTGCTTCCTCAATTCATCGTTCAGACCGCCCGGGCCCCCTCACGCCTGTTACCGATCACCCGTCCTGGGCCCATTATGAACGCCTGGGTCCACCGTATGAGTTCTTTCCCATGCTCCAGGAACCCCACGCCTCCCTGAGCCGCTGGGGAACTTCAACACCATGAATTGTCTCCGTTTTGTTTCCACTCTATACAAATTCGTTCACTGCAGGGTTGTTTGGCAGGTACTCTGGACGACATCCATCGCGAGAACCACGCTAATAAATCCAAGCAAATCAATTGATAAACATTCACGCGCCTCAAACAGAATCTGCTGGCATGTTGATTGCTGGGTAGCGGCAAGAAAATGGTCAATGTTCCCAACGATTAGGAGATGCGGAATGTCTAAGAATTCTGAGCTGCTCTCAATAAGTGCTGCGCTGATTTTCTCACTGTTCTTTCTAGGTGTGAGCCATGCGGTCCAGATAGAAGGAAAAAGACAGCATGCCCCCACCATGGGAGTAGGGAAAAAGAAAGGACCAGCGGAGTCACCCACCAAGCAAGTTGCGAAGACAGGAGATCCCTGTACTGAGGGCGGAAAGGGTAGGACTGGTGCGTTAGATAAGAAGCATTGCCCGCGAGATTCAGGAGATTTGTCGACAGAGGTGACTCTGCGCACAAGTACAACAATGCTTCGGTAAATGGCTCCGACGGTCCCCGGCGGAGGGCCCTGGGGGAACGTGAGGAAGGATTTCGTACGCGGAAGCAATACGGAAAGTGCTGAAGACTATGAAACTTTCAATATCTATCATGATCGACTGAGGTCCGACTACGGATCTGGAGGTTGGGGGCTCAAGTCCCTCCGGGCGCACCATATATTAACAACATCGGTTCTCCCCCCTACTTCTTGCTTCTCAGTGGTCACGGTTCCGGAAAGACTTCCACGATTGACCGCATCCCGCAGGTGGCGAGATGCCCGTACGGGGGTTCAATTTCTTATGACTGAGGGGTCCCCCTGTATGGGGCGCCAGTAACCTCAACGATCTTCTCGAATTCTCACGTAGTTGAGAAAACTGCCAAGCTGGGGATTGGCATAGACACCAAGGCATCAGCAATAATCCCGCGGATTCCATCCGGACTCTCAATGGCATAGACGACAGACTTGTCATCCGGATTGCTTGCTCCCTCGAATCGGTAGTGTTCCACGCTTATCAGATCTTCAGCCTTGAAGGTTCTTCCGGTTTTTATATCGCGGAACGCCTGATCGAGAAACTCGAAATTTTCCCCGAACCCCCTTTGTCTTTAACTCCCGAACGGCTTCAGTCATCGTCCTGTATAGCTCGTCCCTCAGGGCCTTCCTCCAGCATGAGACCCTCAGAACTGCATGAGGACTGGGGCAGTGTGCTCCCGTTAGTGGGAATGGTCAAAAGAAGTTTGGATCAACTTCGCGTCACCTTGTGTGGGACATGGGCTGATCGCTACGGGTACTTGTAAAGAGCGTTGGTGTGCCTACTGCGAGTGAGGTGCGGAGGTGCGGTAAAGAGAGAACAGTACATTCTGCTCAGCAGCCCTTGAACTTCCGTGCCAGGCATTGTTGCGTGAGCCGCTTGCCTTCTGCAATCTGCTCAGGAGTCATGCGCCGTGCGACATCATCTCGATTTTCTGCCGCTTGCTTCTGCTCATCACCCTTCATATGTACGGCTGCGAGGTTCACCCACATATACGCCCGCACAGCGTCCTGCGGCACGCCCAGTCCCGCGTAATACAGTTCCGCGAGGTTATTCTGTGCAAGCGCGTGACCCTGCGCCGCGGCTTTTTCGTACCACTGACGAGCTTGCGAATAATCCTGTGGCACACCGTGTCCATTGGCATACAGCATCCCGAGGTTGGTCTGCGCTTCCGCGACACCCTGGGTTGCCTGTGTTTGCAGCCTTTGCATTTCTTCTGCTGAAATGTCGACCCCTGGGGAAGCATGTACATGCCCCGAGAGGGGAACGAGTACAACGAGGAGAATCATAACGAAAAGAGCGCGCATGGTGGCGCAGTATGGCGCTGACCTCGGAAAACGTCAATGACACAATGTGAGGGATATGACGAGTCGCTACGGGTGTTTGCATAGCGTGTCTGCGTGTCTACAGCGAGCGTGGCGCGGGTATTGGGGAAAAGATTGGACTACGATGGCCCCCTACTCAGCAGCCCTTGAACTGCCGTGTCTGACATTGACTCGTCAGTCGTATGGCTTCTGAAATCTGCTCGGAAGTCATGTCACCTGCAATCTCATCTCGATTTTCTGCTGCGAGGTCCTTCTGCGGGTCATTCGTCGAGAGGGCTGCTGCGACGTTGTACCACATGTACGCACGCACAGAATCCTGCTTCACGCCATGTCCGAATTCATAGAGCCCTCCAAGGTTGTTCTGCGCACCCGCGTGCCCCTGCATAGCAGCTTGCTCATACCAGTGCCTCGCCGTCGCAAAATCCTGGGGAACGCCTTTCTCGAAGTCATACAGTAACCCAAGGTTGTACTGCGCCTCCGCGTCTCCTTGGACAGCGGCTTTCTCGAACCACTCCCGCGCCTTCGTGTAATCCTTCGGCACACCCAGCCCGTAGAAATACAGCAACCCGAGGTTGGTCTGTGCTTTCGCAACACCCTGGGTTGCCTGTGTTTGTAGGTCTGCTGTTGAAATGTCGCTCGGTGGGGAAGCATGTGCATGCCCAGAAGGGAGAACGAGTGCAACGAGGAGAATCGTGACGGAGAAACCGCGCATGGTGGCGCAGTATGGCGCGGAGCCCAGAGAGCGTCAAGGCTGAGGGTCCCCTGCCCCCTATAACCCAGGTCGGATCTGGAGTTAAGATTTCGACCGGCGAAAGGAGGGTGCATGGCACGGAATCGGTATACCGCAGAAAAGATCATTAGGCGGGAAAGTCCCCGCCCCGGTAACACGGGGGGCCTAAGAATACATGAGCAAACAGTGATCGTGTAATGTGCGAACGTTTAGGCAGGATCATTGAGATGGGTCAGCGAGTGCAAAGGAGATGACGCACCACCATGCGAGGTGTCGAACACAACGGCCATGAGAAGCGGATGCTCCTGGAACTGGTGTTGCAGCAAGGCGAGTTTAGAAGAAATCTGGAGCCGATCCGCGGTCACGGGCGACCGGGCTGGGGCTTCTCATGAGATAGCAACCAGAGACCATCTCTAGGCCGAACGCTACGCACGGCCTACACATCTACCCCTAGCGGTGTCCGTATTCGGCACAGCTGTGTGATCTGCCGCTGCACGCCCGGACGTATCTTGGTGAAAGCCAGGCCGAATTCCTGAGAACGGCTCCAGCGCACCGTGGCCCCTTCGATGGTGAACGGGTTGCCTGCATCCTGCGAGAAAATACAACACTCCAACTCTGCTCCCACAGGGACGGCCACTAGACTCGTGACGCGACAGCCCCCGGGGGAGAGGTCTCGCAGCTCTCCATCACCTATCACCCTCCGGCCCTTTGATGCAAAGTGGCTCTGCAATCGAACTGCGACGCGAACATGTTCACGTGTGTCTCTCTTCCGATCCCTGGATGCCGGTGGACTACAGCGCGTTGGCGTGAGCTCTCGCGCTCCACTCAGATAGCCTACGTCTCGGAAACTGGGACTCTGTTTTGAGGCCCCTCGATGGTGCCCCAGCTTGTCCGCATATTGGCCGAATGATGTCCAGGCCTGTCCCAGCAGACTCAGCACCTGAGGGGTGAATTGCCCCCCAAGTCTGAGCATATCTCCGACCACGGACCCGGAGGCAGGTCGACGCCGAGGGAGGGGGGCGCGTCCCCCTGCGAGCAGATGCTTAATCCGCTGCGCCACATCCTGGAACCCGGCGTCCTCTTTCCTGACCCAGCCATAGGCCTCCAGCGCTTCCGCATAACGACCAAGCGACTCCAAGGTCTGTCCCAACTGGTAAAGAAGGTGAACCGCTTCTTCGGTTGAGAGCGTGGGGGCCGTGAGAGCTTGGCGAAAGGCCGCGGCAGCATCTTCATGGCGGCCCATCGCTCGGAAGCACAACGCCAGTTGCGCGTTGGCTTTTCCGGAATACTGCGGGTCACGGGCCGCGTGTCGGAAGTCGTCGAGCGCCCGGTCGTGCATTTTCATTTGCTTTAGCATCTGCCCGCGCTCGTACCGTTCGCGTGCCGACATCTGTGGTTCCATGTGGGATCCTCCCGTTTGTACAGTCTCAAGAGCCGATTAATGCCACATCGGAGCAAAAATAAGACCTCGCGCAAAATCCCGTATCGGACCACGAAATTCAACCACTTGTGCGTTTTGGGCGGTGGACGAGTCAAAACCGGCTGCCCGAAAAGGTGCACGCGGTAGGGTCGACCGTACGGTCTGTGGGGCACGGTGGCTCCGATCGCCAGCCGGGCCAGAGCGCAGAAGAAGAGGCCTTGAAGGTCCTCTCCCTTGATTTGCAGTTATGACCCAGCAGTTAAGCTGGCGAGGTTCATGGAGTGTGAAAAGATAGCGCGTGGGTGGTGGCGTGTAGAGAAGTGAAGAGGATGCATCTTGCCGCATCCTGCAGATCCAAGGCATTGAACTTCCGATAGAGCGTTGGGCTGGAGCGAACTAGGCTACTGAAGGCAGGCAATTTGATCAAAACAGCTCATGTTTGAAGAGTGGATCTGGGAAGAAGATTGGCAGTGCTCCTGCACGACTCTACCAATTTGCTCCTGTCCGATGGGGTGGGGACCTCAATCAGAAACTCGTCAAGCAAGGCTGGTGCTGGTGGTACAGGAAGTATGCGCTGGGGGATACGGTGCTGGGAAGGGCTAGCGAACGAAGCGCGAGAGTTGTGAATCCCTGGGGTATTGTGAAGGGCCCGGGTTCCTACCCGTTGGGACGCTAGGTAAATTTTCTCTGCTCATCTCCCTTGCGCCTCCTTTGCCTCCCTCCGATGCGGTCGCGTTCGCGCTCATAACCCACGGCGGCGTAGTACAGCGCGCGATCAAAGAACTGGTCGAGCAGGTGCAGTAGTTCCAGCTCCCCATGCAGTTCCATGGCGCTATCGGATAGACCTTCGCGCTGGAGGAAGGTGCGGAGGTGCTCCTTGCTGGCGGTGATGGCCCAGACGAAGTGGCTGTAGGCCACGCCCTGCTGGGCGCGCGCCTCGCCCAGCTCGGTGTAACGCCGCTCCACCTCGGCCTCGGTCTTGTCCACCAGCCAGTCACTCAGATTGCGGTAGATCTCGCGGGTTCGAGCTTCAATTTCGGTCGCCGGGACTTTGTGGAGATCGCTGCACCGGGGAGAGTTCCAAACCTTCTCGCTTAGTTCGCGGGAAAGCTGTTCGGAGTGATGCTCGATGAGCCGAACCAATCGGATGGCCAACATGACGCACCTCCAGGTAGAAAAAGCGTCTGCGTAGGGGAATTAGCTGACCCATGATTCTGGGTTGAGACCTTACTAAATAGATGGCACCAACGTCAATCACCCGCTGGTCAAAGACGGCTGGTGCTGGTGGTACAGAAAATATGCGCCGGGAGATGCGGTGCTGGAAGGGTTGGAAAAGCAGCCCGAAAGGAGCGGGAAAGCTTGTGGCTGATCCGCAGCCGGTGCCGCCGTGGGAGTGGCGAAAGACTACCCATTGATCGGAGGGCGGGAAGTGGTCTATAGCCGCTCACGGGCACAGCCCCTTGCGCCGTGCCTCATGCCCCCCTACAATACGCCTCCCTGCGAGGTGTCCATACCCTGCTCGATTGCTCCTCACCGCCGCTTTTTTGTGCAATGCTCTGTCCCGTACAGCCAGGACCATTCCAGGGCCAAAGCACTGTCTGGAATCTTTTATCTACCGGCTGGAGACTCTCTGGGGATTTGCTGATGCGTCCAGGGGAAGCTCTTTCGCTCACGGTCACGCTTCCAATTGAGCAACGGATTGAGACTCCTCTGAAACGGTGGTGCTCTGGTCGAGAGGCTAAGAGTTTGCAGTGGAGAATGTCATGATCGAGTCTCCCACGCATGCGCGGCTCAAACATTATGTGAAACGGCTGGAACAGAGACCGGCGGAGATTGTCTCATGAGTGACAATCGACTCATGGCGCTGCGATTCCCTGTCGCCCTTGTGCTGTCCATCCCCCTCCCGCGTGGTTCCAAAACATGTTTCTCGCCTACATCTTCTATTGGATAATGCGCGGCTATACTGCCTCACTGAAATATGAGAAGAAATGTGAGGATCTCCGTGCTGACCTCATCAATCTTGACTCTGAGACGTGGGACACCTACTACTTCAATGTCACGGGGCACCACCCGAACAGCACGATCACCCTATCAAGGAGGACGCCATGATCGACGCCTTCGCGATAGGCCAGAGGGGAAGCAACAGGGTATTGAGCGACGCACAAGGCATAGGGTGCCGGATAAGCAAGGAGGACCATCATGCTTCAGCGACCGAGTCGGAGCGCGGGTCTGTTTTTGATAATTCAGATTTCGATGATCGCGGGCTTTGGATACGGACTTAGTTTTATCCCGATCAGCCCGCAAACGCTCTTATGGTTGATCTTAGCCTCTGTGGTTTGGATCGGTCTGTTGTCCGTCTACGTCTTGTCTAGCGCGGTAGACCGTATGGTCCATCTTCTCGATGGCATCTCTAACAAACTCAACTTGACTCCCAAGGAGGAGAGCCAACCATGATCGCCGCATTTACGCGAATACATCCACCGACCAAACCGGCGTGAGTGACGACCGGCGGTCCATCATCCGTCAGATTGAACATGCACCGCCATTGAAGCCGAAAATGACGGAATAAACCAGGTGCTATTTTAGGACGAGAGGAGGTGAGAGGGTATGTTTTTTATCGATGCCTCAGATGGTGAAGAAAATCTGGCGGTCAATCTCGCGGAGGTCAAATTTGCCAGGTACGTAGGCGGACGGCTAGACCTGTATTTTGAAGGCGGCACGGATGAGAGTCTATCATTGCAAGGGAACATCGCTAAGCAATTGTGGAGGGAAATATTAAAGATCCGCTAGGAAGGAGGCCCCATTGGCACGGCAGGGTGAGAGGCGCACCAATAACTGCTGCAACCACGGAACCAGCATGTAGAGTAGGATCGGCAGGACCCGTTTGTGTTTTCCTCTTTGGCTTTGGCATTCCCCCAATTCCTCAGATCTCGATCGGTCTAGAATCGCGGGGCGGGTCATGTCGGCGTGATGGAACTTGAGCGGTGGCCTCACAACTGGGGGCTGGTCAACAGCCTCAACCACACTTTCCTATGGCGGGCCTAGCCTTGCGCGCACCAGCATCCGAGCGGTGAGGATCTCAGACTTCCAAAAGAAGGAGGTTTCCTGTGTCCAACTCAAACAGGTTCTTGGTAGGCGGCGCGGCTCTCGTGATCTGGGCGAGTGCGGTTATCGCTCCGTACTGGTTCCCTAGTGACGGATATGCCGCGAACCCTTCCAGCGAAGAAGAAGAAAGTGAGGCTGTTACGGACACGCCCCCTAACCCTGGGCCGGTGGTTGGCCAGGGTGGGTCAGGATCATCCACGAAAACACTGGTTGAGATCGTAGGCCCGAACGTGCCGAGGTCATACACTTCCACCTATACGGTACCAGCAGGTCACCGTCTGATCCTGACAGATATAATTTTCAATTCTTGCGGACTGACCGACATCTATCAAAATGGCACGGTGGTCTCACAGATAGATTCTAATCCCACAACAATGCCAATGCGGCGCACTCAATCAGGGATTGAATTCGGGGAAGGGCACATCGTCGGTGTCGGAAAGAAAGATGCCGGCCCGGCTTTATTTGAACTGCGGGGCTACCTGGAGCCGCTATAACTCCAAGGGTTGAGCGGCCGCGCCGTTCTAAAACCCCTTGAGACAGTCTCGCACCGGGACATTGTGACATGCGCCCTCAGTTCCGCGCCAAGTACGAAAGTAGGCCGTGTGCATGTCCGGACGAGGGTACGCCGAGTCTGGTTTATTGAGTGAACGAAACAAACCAGATGGACCAGAAAAACCACCATGGGTTTTCCGCAGCCTGCCAGGAGGGAACTACCAGGTCCGGAAGGGACCGCAATCGAGATGGATGAACTTCCCGCGAGGATAAAATCCTACCCCACCGTACTGCAGCCTCAATGCGGCATGGCGAATTTCTCGAAGCTTAACGCCGGGAATATAAAAGTCGAGCGCCTGTCCCTGGACATGTAGGCTGTGCTGCGCGACTCGCCGGCTCCGCTTCACGAGCTGCGCATTGTACTCAGGCGACCGATAGCCAGAAATTACGTGGATCTCGCCGGCGCCATTGACCGCTTTGTGTACGAGATTGACGTGCTCCAGCAATTGCACATCAATGGCAGCGACTTCTCCTGTGTGATGGCAACGAAAAATATGATTCACCTCATCCAACGCCGTCAGGTCATAATTCCCTGCGTCATCGCGATAGCGGACTCGCAGTCGTTCGTTGGTATGCACGTTGAAGAAGGTGAGTTCGCCGTCAGGAAGTTCGTTCGCGCGCGCGACCGAGGGCAACAGCAGCTTGCTGCCGAGCAACAATAGCCCGACAACAGACGTTTTCAAGAAGGAGCGACGAGTCCAAGACGAAGAATCCGGATGCTGCAAAGAACCGCTCCGTGAGAAGGTGCACTGCAGTCTGTCAGGCCAACCCGGGCCCTTGTATCAAAAGCGCCGTGGTCAGTCAACCCTTCTTATAGCTGATCCTACTGAGCGCGCTCCATCGACGCCAGTCTGTCTGGCTTATTTGGTCTGTCTGGTCAGTCTCGTCTATTTGCTTGAACCAGAGAGACCCGATCAACCAGATGAACCAGAGAGACCAGATGGACCAGAGAAACCGGTCTTGCCCCAAACGTGCAGACTATCGAAGCTCTGCCTGTCAAAAAGTTTTTCCAGTATCATGCTAGACAGGAGAACCCAACACAGGTAAGATCGACACAACCGAATAGGCATCACACTATGGCCACTATTCTTATTATTGACGACGAAGAATCGATCCGTAACCTCTTGAAGGAAGTCCTTGAGAGGGCCCACCACCGTGTGCTCGAAGCCCGCGATGGTCGGGAAGGCTTGACGCTCTATCAGCAGAACAAAGTAGACCTGGTCCTGATGGATATCCTGATGCCGGGAACCGATGGCCTTGAAGCCACGTTGCAACTGACGCGGGAGTATCTCGACGCGAAGGTCATCGCCATGACCGGTGCTCAAGGCGATCGCAATTTCCTCGACGTCGCAAAACTCTTTGGCGCCCGTCGTGTCTTTGAAAAACCCTTCGACCTCGACAAACTCGTCCAAGCCATCAACGAAGAACTCGCCAAATAGCGCGTTCGCTTCAGCCACACAATTTTCTGGATCGTTCGCTTCCTATTCGACTCAGGCGTACCCAGCGCCAGCGCAGGAACAGTTTCTTGTCGCAATTGCTCAGAGTTGCGGGACGACAGAAAGCAAACCATCCTAGGAGCCTGCCCAACATTGCCGTTCGTGACGAGGCAACGGCGGTGCGGTCAGTTGCGCGCCGCAGCCCCAGGGCTGACCCTCGTTTCACGCCTCACGTTTCACGGATCTTGGGAGCGGGCCGAGCACGACGCAGATGGTCGCAGATCGTTCGCTGCCGTAGAAACTCAATGTCGAACAGGCTTCCAGGAGTGACGGCGCAGGTCCTTCACAAACTAAGGGAAGCAGGAAGACGATCGCACGAGGAAACGTGTGATGAATCACCAAGGGAAAATCGAGCGAGCACTGCTCCCACTCTGGGCCCTGTTCATTGCGCTGGTCGGCACACTCCCACTCACGAATTTTGTCGGACATTCCCATTGGGAGTTCGTTCAATGGCTCCCGACCGCTGAGAATTTCCGCTCACGGCGTTTTCTGTTTGATATCGTCGCGAATATAGCCCTCTTTCTTCCACTGGGCTATCTTCTCGACCGCTCCCTCTCCGCCACCACGGCTCGTCGTTCACTCTTCACCGCTGCTGGTACCGCGGGCTTGCTCTCGCTGAGCATGGAATGGTTCCAAGTCTATTGCCACAACCGTCACCCCTCGCTCACGGATGTGGTCAGCAATGTCACAGGAAGTCTCATCGGGGCCTCCCTGTCCATCTACCGCAAAAAATGACCGGTCACCACCGGACCGCCCGCTTACTCCCAACCCATGGGATCGTAGCCACGCTCCTGAAGACAGCGCTGCACAAACTGCTTATACGCATTGCTCGGAGCCGAGCGACGAAAGAGTCCGCGCAGGAACCCTGCCGTCGCACCACTGGCTGCTCCAACCATCGCGCCGCGTCCCGGATGACCAACCACCGCACCACCGACTGCCCCGGCTGCAGATCCGATCGCACCCCCAACCGCGGTACTGCCAGCAACCTGCCCGCTCTTGCCTTGACTCGCGGTCGCACCAGCATCTTTGGCCATCGCGCGGCACTCGTCGATATCCCGATCCGCCACTTCTTTCCCGACCTGCTGTAAATGGGCATTCGGATAGAGAATCGGTTTGGATGCCGCACAGCCTGCGACAAGAAACATGATGATCAGAAAGCTACTCGATCGAGCCATCACGGCCTCCGCCTAGGACCATTAACACGACTGGACTGACTTCGTTGACTCACCTGCCGCCATGGAGTTCTTTCCTGGCCAATGAACGCATCATGACTGGATCGGTATACGCCACTTCGCTCAAGGCATCCATGATATGGAGCCCTTTCGTTGCGACCAATTCCTTAGCCTTCATGTAGTTCTTTGCCGTAAATCGGGCCACCGCCGGCTGACCGTTTACAATCTGACAAGCCAGAATTTCGCCGTTCACTTCCAGCGTGCCCCCCTGCTCAACCAGCGTCTTGGCCTGCGCCGACGTAATGCCATGAAGCTGCGCGAAGTCCTCCAGCCCTCCCGTTTCAACTAATCGACCATCCGGCATGATGCAGAGTCGCTTGAAATGCGGGGACCAGTCCTTGCGGAAATCGATGTACTTAATGTCTCCGCCCTTCACGACTGCGCGCTCCAATGTCCGGTAGTCGAGTCCAAGATTCTTCCGATCGAGCTTCGCGGTCAGTTCCTCGGGCAGTGTCCGGTGAAAAACCATGGCCGCCACCTCATCGAGCGGAATCCCTCGCGCCTGAGACAATTGCTCTGCCTCAGCAAACTGCATAAGATCCAACGTCCAGGTCTGTTTGGGTACGGCTCCAGTTGGATCGATCCGACAGGCAAATAATCCCCGCGTCAGAATCCCGACGACCTGGGGATACACATATACCCCACCTTCGGTCAGCAGCTTAGTCATGGTCTCCAGCGGGACCCCGTAGCTCTCCGATAAGACTTTTGCATGCCCGGGAAGATTTTCCTGATGGGTCATGGCACAAACCGTCACATTCCCCGGTGCGTCGAACTCAGAGTAGTCTTCCACGATGTTATAGAGAATCGTGGACTTTGGCTTGTCGATTTTTTTCTTGATCTTAAACATTAATTATTACAATCCAAGTCATTTGAATCATGGAGACCTACTTATCGGCTTAGATGATGATAGGGTGGCAATGTCATCAATCGCCCATCCTCCACCGGACCACCGATGGTGAAGTGATACAGCGATTGGAGGCTCAGCCCCTTCACCGCTACGATCTCATGCACCGGATCATCGAAGAAACATCCGATCCCAGTGGCCCGCACTCCCGCAGCTTCTGCTTCCAGGTACAGCACCTGCCCCAGCAACCCCGACTCCCAGAATAGACGCGGATACCGCCAGGCTCCCCCTTCCCGTAAGCATCCCTCGAACTCGGCCAGCATGCCAAACGAGAAGGCGCTGTCGCCGGCGATCTCCTGATGGCAACTTATTTGAATGGCAGCCTTCTTCGCATCGCCTTCCAGCAGCCAGTAGAGAGGCAGATCATCCGGACAACCTGACGCCGGCGTCCAGGTCAGCTCTGGATTCATGGATTGCTGGATGAACGACAGCTTCTGTGGATCACGGACCAGAAAATACAGCCCTGCCTTGAGGCCTTCGACGCGATGGACGAAGAGCAGTAAATGAATCGCCGGCTCGTAAGGCCAGGCATCCCAAGGCATCGGTCGATCCAACTGTGGTCGATCCGAACGAGGCATCACCAGCTGCATCATGTTAAAAAAAGCCGCCGCTGAGATTGACGTCTTACCATCGAACGACACGGCACTCCGCCGCTGGCGAATGATCTGCCCTGCCAGCAGCCCCTCGTGAAACATGATTGGTGAAACGTGCGATGGCTGCGGGGCCAATGAGACAACCGATTGTTCACAGGACGTCTTCCAGGAAGCCTCCGCTACTTCATCAATGATGTCCCAATGCACGCCATGTTCACGACTCAACTGATTGGCCTTCCCATGCCAGGCACATCCAGCCAGATTCTTCACCACCGCTGGATCAAGGAACAGCGGGATATCGGTCGCATCCTCATGTTTCACGTCCCTAAAAGGCCACAGCACAGCTAGACAGTCAGGATGTTCCGGTTCGACGTCTTGAAAGTCGTCCGTGCGATGCGTGCCAAGAAGCATCGCGATGGTATTTTGCGCGACCCCGTCAAGCAACACCATCTTCCAACCCAGCGTCGCCGCCGCGATTCGCGCCGAACCGATCGCATGACCGACATCATGGTTACAGTAACGAAACGCCCGTTCCCCGTATTTCCAGGCTTCCCGCCAGTGAACAGAGGTGAGCCCAAAGAGAACTGCACCAGGCGGAAACGGGGCCAGCAGACGAGCCACCTGTTCCAGCGCAAACTCTGCGCGCAATTCCAGCCCATGTTCCTTCGGCGCATAATGATAGAGGCCCGGCTTGACATTGAGCCCGTCGAATTGTGGCAGGACGAGATAGCCTTCGGTCGGATGCAAATTACCGGACGACGGATTACTCCGCAGCGCCCACTCCGACTCTCCTGCCTTCTTCCACGCCGACAGTGCAAGAGCAAATTCGAAAAACCGTGAAAGCGTCCGTAGACTAATCGGCTGAGGAGGAAGCACCGCACCTGCGCGATACGTCGCATCGTACGCCGGCGAGAGCGGTTCTTCTTCTGGCTTAAGTAATGGCAGAGAAAGGAGCGATGCCCCTTCAAAGCGCCGAAATGGATCTGGCTGATTAGCCCAATCCAGATAGCCAAGCGCACGGGCATAGCGGTTGAAATGATGTTTGGTCTGGACGTGATAGCGGATCACACGATCGATGGGATCGGTCGGCACAGTCTCGACTGGTTCGCGGTACAAAGGGATATCTGTGGCCATCGTAATAGTCAATCACAGTCTACAGAGCCGCAGGAAGGAAAGTAAACGCACGCATTGACCTCCTTTTCTCTCCCCGCGTATGCTGCAGTCAGCAGAGCCAACGAGGGACCCATGCAATTCGATCCAGCGCTTGCCGCGCAGCAGGCATTCAGCCAAGCAGGCACCAACAACGAACTTGGCGCTGACTGGGACGACGCCGTTGAGGCCGAAGCGACCTTTTCATCGAACGCGGGTTCTACGGCGCGCGCGGCCTATGAGCAGCTGCTCGCGCTCGCCGCTCGCTACCCTAAGGCCCATTCCTTTCAAGCCTTCTGTATCTTCATCACCTGGCAGCAAGTGACGGAAGAGACGATTGCGCATCATTTTCAAACAGGCCTCCGGCTTTGCGAAACATTTCTGGCCTCTCCAGATGGCAAGCATCGAGCAGACGTCGAGCAGATCACCGAACTCTATGGGTCATTTCGTGATGGATTGGGGCTCGATGAAGAAGATGAGATTCAAGTCGAGTTTCGACGCGACACGCCGAAGGGCGGCGATTGACGGGTGCAGATTCGTTAGGCGTAACGAGGAAGGGGCCATCGCCGCCAAGCTGGCATCATTCTGATTTTATGTTGTCCTGAATTGTACCTTACGCCTCACCCTTTACCCCTCACGGCATTGAAGATGTCGGACGCCGACAAACATCGCGCACGCATTTTTCTCCACCGCGGCCAACTCACACAGGCCAAAGCCGCGTATGAACAGGCAATCGCGGACGATCGACTCGCCAACGACCCCCGCGCCCTCTCTGATTCACTCGGCAATCTGGGCAACGTCTGCGCCCTATCGGGCGACCTGAATGATGCGGAAGCCTGCTACAGGGAAGTCCTCACGATCCAACGCACGGAGTTGGATCACCAGTCCATCGCCCACACGCTGGTAAATCTCGGCAATCTTCACATCGGCGCCGACCGTCCCGAAAAAGCCCGCCCCTACTACCTGGAAGCACTGGATCTCCTCCGCACACTGAACGACGATCGTGCACTGGGCATCCTCTACAACAACCTCGCGCTCCAAGAGGCTCGCGAAGGGCAGTGGGAGAAGGCCGTCACGTCGTTCAAGCAGGCGCTCGACTATCACCGGGTCGTTGGGAATGAAGAAGGACTCGCAGTGACCTATAGCCAACTCGGCAAGTGCTTTCTCGACCAGAGCGACCTGACCAGAGCCGAGCGCTGTCTCAACAACGCCTCGGAACATTACATCAAGCTCGGCAATGAACCGGCCGAAGCCGCGGTGCTCCGACTCCTCGCCACGGTGTATGACACCCGTCAGGATCTTGTTTCCGCACGGCGATGTCTTGAACGAGTGGTCTCTCTCGACCTGCGATATTCACTGCCAGAGCTTCAAACCGACTCGGCCAGTCTCGCGAAACTAAAACAATCCGGTTAGCTTCTCTTCGCTCTCCTCCCTCTCCGGTCAGCCGCGATCATGTGTCCAGCATTTTTGCACTTTGCACCAAACCGAACTACGCATTTTTCTGGACAGAACTCTGTCCTCTGCTATCGTTGGCCAATCAGCCTGTTGCGTTATGTTTCACCATGAAATAGCCGACAGCATATTGACGTGGATGTCGCATGCCATTCCTTGCTCGGGTCCTCATAACAGTGGCTCTCTGGTCGCTCATGACGACTACCGGCGCATATGCCGCAGAGGGCTCGCCCACCATCACCGTCGGCACGCAAGAGGTCGGACTCACCGCCGGCTATCTGCTTCCTCATCGACTCACGAACGACCACACGACCAAGCAGCAGGGCCCGTCCTTCATGCCCTCCTGGATGATGACCGTCACTGATCCGGTGGGCGACCGATGGTATCGAGGACAGATCTCGCTCGGCGCCGAGATGGTCTATATCCAGTTCCGGGAACCGTTTCTTACGCACGGCCTCGGCTTCACTCCGAAAATCAAATACACCTTCGTGGCACTGGACCGGATCCGACCCTATGCCGAATTTGCCGGAGGCCCCTTCTGGACCGATCTCGCAGGGAAGATCCCGGAAGAGTCCAGCCGGTTCAACTTCGTCTTGACGGCTGGATTCGGAGTCTCCTATTTCCTGACCGACCAAACCTCACTCAACGTCGGCTATCGCTTTCATCATATCTCGAACGGCGGCACGCAATATCCCAATCTGGGGCTGAACGCGAGCCTGCCGTTCGGCGGGTTCTCATTCTACTTTTAAGGAGAGGGTCACCATGACGCATCATCTTTACCGCTGGACGCTCCTGGGGCTTGTTGGATTAGCCTCCACGACAATGGGTTGTAGCCGATGGATCGACGTGATGCCCTCCTCGGCACTTCAGCAGGAGCCCCTGACCCGTTCGATCCTCAACGAGGAGCGAGTTCCACTCGTGATGGACGGGTTCCGTATGATGCAGAACGGTGCTCCCCAGAATCCTTCGACTGAAATCGAACGCCGTATCTTGAACACATTGCAGGAGACCCGCCTATTTTCGACGCTCGTCCCGCTTGGAGGGACTGTTACTTCCCTCGGCGATAAAGTGGTGACCGCCCGGATCTCCTTTGATGAGACGATCGATCCTCACTCGGGAGCAACAGCCTGGAAGGGATTTCTCATCGGAGCGTCGATGTTCCTCCTCTCGCCGGCGATCGAACTGAACTATGACTATGCCGCGAAGGCCACCCTCGAACTCGAACGGTGGGACGGACAGGTAAAACGGTATGAGACGAGCGCGGCCGGTACTGCCCACTATAATCTGTTCGGCGCCACGCCGATTATGATCGGCGAGCTGAAGGGACAGGTCACAGAAGCCTGTCTAACCGAACTCATGGATCAGCTCGTGCGGGACACCACCTTCTATATGGCGAGCAGCAGCCCCCTCACGGAATCGCCCGTTCTCACTGTGACCGTAAAGACACGGAACCCCCTACTTTCCCCTGCTTCGCTTTCCGCTGTCCCCGTCTCAACCGCACCGGCACAGTAACCAGGATCTCTTCCTGCCTCAAATCCACTCTGGCCGATCCGGCTCTCTCAATGCTATAGTAGCTCCACCACGAGGGAGCACCGCACGATGGACATCGAAGCATTTCGACAAATGGTCGCCAAGAATCCAAAGGGATTTCTCGGTCGTTATGGATTGGGCAATAAAATTATCCAGGAAGGCGGCAATCTCGATGAAGCGGTCGAACACCTGACCGTCGCCACGCAGTTGGACCCGACCCATGTTGCCTCGCACCTGGGCCTCGGGCGCACCCTGATCTCCCTGGGGCGAAAGGACGAGGCCAGGCCTGTGTTGCAAGCCGGCATCGACGCTTCACAATCAGGCCGATCCAACGGAGGCGGGGACTTAGTCCCTGAGATGCAAGCGTTGTTACGCACATTGGGATAGCGGGTTGTGATCGCGCAAGGAGTCCCCCATGAAGATTGAAGATGCCAGACAACGAATCGAATCGGCGATGACGCAGTATGGAGCACATGCCGGGGTGGCGATCGATCTTGTGATCAGTGAGGTGAAGTCCGACCTCGGCATCGCCACGGCCAATGAATTGATCGACGAGTTCGACCTCGAATTACAATACAACATCGCACCGTTAGAACCGGGATTCTCCAGCAGCTAAGCCAAGTAAAACGGTAAAAGGACTCCTTGCGCTTCGGCACACTCTCAACCCAGCATTCTTCCATTTTTACTTTTTCATTTTAACTTTTTACTTTTACCTTTTCCTCAAGATGCCGCTAATTTGGTGTGCCATCTCAGGACACGGCTACGGTCACGCTGCGCAAGTGGTGCCCGTACTCAATGCCCTGGGCACCCTGAGGCCCGATCTGACCGCCGTCCTCCGCACCACAGTCCCCGCCTCGTTTTTCCGCGACCGCCTGACGATCCAGTGGAAACTCAGCCCCGCACAACAGGACATCGGCTGTGTCCAAAACGGCCCTCTCACGATCGACATCGACGCGACCTGGGCGGCGCACCAGCACTTCCACGAAACCTGGGAGGCACGCCTCTCTCGCGAAGTCGCCGCCATGCAGGCGACGGCGCCCGCGTTGGTCGTTGCCGACATACCCTACCTCGCCATCGAGGCCGGTTTCCGCGCACAGATACCGACCATCGCCTTGGCGAGCTTTACCTGGGACCTCGTGCTCAAGGAGTTCTGCCACGCCACGGACCATTCACACCAGCAGTTGATTCAGTGCATCCGTGAATCCTATGCGAAGGCCGCAATGGCTCTGCGTATCACTCCTGCCCCAAAAATTGATGCCTTCTCACACATCATCGATATTGGCCCGATCGCCGGTCCCAGCGCCCCTGAGCGAAAACGACTGGCCTCAGCCCTTGCCTTGAGGCCCGACGAACGCACCGTCTTAGTCGGATTCGGCGGTATTCCTCTGACGTCCCTCCCGCTTGAACAGATCGAACAGCTGCACCGCTATCGCTTCCTCTTTGACGGCCCAGTCCCACCGGGATACTCCCGCATTCATTCCACGGCGACGGTCCCATTCTCTTTTAAGACCCTGCTGGCTTCGGTCGATGTCATCATGACCAAACCCGGTTACGGCACCATCGTTGAGGCGGTCGCGCTGCAACAGCCAGTCGTATACGTCCGCCGATACAATTTTGCCGATGAACCGCCGCTGGTGGACTATCTGCATCGCTACGGACGCGGCGTCGAACTATCGATCGACGACTTCACGCAAGGCCGCTGGGAGCCAGCCTTACAGCAAGCCTTGGCCTCCCCGGTGCCTTTGTTGCCGCCGCCTCCAACCGGAGCCGCAGAGGCGGCAGCCTTCATCGCGCAGCAACTCAGACATTTCAAGACGCACAGCAACGACCGCACCGACAGCCTTCGCTCGTAAGGAGCCCAGACCCTGCGCCTACTTGCTCGCTGCATCATCATTCTCGTCCGTGTCTGCGAAACGATGCCGCGGCTCCTATTCCCTGTTCAACAGCTCCTCACCGGGATCCTCCCATTGTTGTTACCGCCAAAGGAGCTGATCAGACTGATCCGCAAGCACTACGATGACAGTTACCACGATGTGGCGGCGCGCCTTCCCGAAACCTGCTACAAGTGGACGTTAGAGAGCTGGGAAGAAGACGTGCTCGCATGCCACGAGATGAAGGCGGGAACCATTCTCGTGCTTGGAGCCGGCATAGGTCGCGAGTCCATCGCGCTGGTGCAACGAGGCTTTCACGTCGTAGGCCTCGATATCAATCGTGAAATCCTGTGCGTCGCTTCTCAGCAAGCCATCGCCAAAGGCCTACGACCCCTCTTCGCACAAGCAGACTTCCTGGCTATCCCGATCGGCCCAGCTCGAGTTGACTACCTCTTCATGTCCGGCATCATGTACAGCTCCATCCCCGGTCGGCAACAACGGCAGGCTTGGCTCCGAAGCCTCCGTACATGCCTGAACGGACAGGGGCTGATTGTGCTCAACTTCCTTATCGCTCGGGACATGGAGACCAGGACGCACCGGCTCATGCACAGCCTCACCCGCTGGCTCAGGAGGTTGCCCGGAGCCAATCAGTCATATCAAGTGGGCGACACCTGTTTTCAAAATCATTTTCTACATGCCTTCGTCGATGAAGATGAGATCAGATCTGAACTGAGCGAAACAGGTGCCGCGGTGGACCAATTACGCTGGCAGGAAGGCTGTGCCGTGCTCTCATGGCCCTCGTAATGCCCTTATCCGAACTGGTCCTAGGCCCGATCGTTCCCCAAAATAGCGCTAGAAGGGCCGCGGGGGATTTGCTATCCTGCCGCCACGATGATACCCGCTGCGATCTATACCAAGCATCCCGACTACGTGCAGCGTGACGTGGCCGGCGAATGCATTCTCGTCCCCATCCGACGGACCTTAACCGAAGCCAATAGCATCTATGTCTTGAACGAAACCGGGGCGGCGCTCTGGAGTCGAATCGACGGCCAACGCACGGCACAGGACATCATGGCTGACTTCTGCAGTGAGTATGAGGTGACCCCTGACCAATTGGCGAAGGACTTCACGTCGTTACTCGACGATCTCCTCTCCATCCAGGCGGTCGAGGAAGTGACCGGATGACTCATGATTGCCCAGGATAAGCTCACGCACCTTCCCGAGCGCTTCCCCTACTCCTGCCAATGGGAGATCACCTGCCGTTGCAACCTGCACTGTGTAATGTGCTACACAGATTGCTTCAATCGTCCCGCTGCCATCCGTCAGGAACTCACCACCGCTGAGATCCTTCGCATCATGGATGATCTGGCCGAGGCCGGGACCTTGGAACTCTGCCTCACCGGAGGCGAACCGCTCGCCCGTCCGGACTTTTTCCGACTGTATGAACATGCGATCCATTCCGGTTTTCTGGTCACAGTTTTTTCAAACGGGACCCTGATCTCGGAAGCGCAGGCGGATCGCTTTGCCGCACTGAAGCCCCATCGCATTGAAATCAGCTTGCACGGGATGACCCGCGAGACCTTCGAACGTATTACCCTGGGACAGGGCTCCTACGACCGCTGTCTTCAGGCGATCGGCTTCCTCCTCGATCGGCAGATCCCTCTGGTGCTCAAGAGCACCGCGCTGACGCTGAATCAGCAAGAGATCCTCGATATCAAACGGTACGTCGAGTCTTTAGGTACGGTGCGCTACAAACTCGGCGAGGAAATAAGACCGGAGCTCGACGGCGGCGCGGGGCCGTTCCAGTATGAGCTCTCCGAACAGGACCTGGCTGATCTGAATCGGCAAGATTCAGATCTCCAGAGAGACGCCTGCCGACGCGATTCGACGGAACCCCCTCCTTGCCGCAGCGGCATGCAGAGGTTCCACATCGATGCTTATGGGCAATTGCAACTATGCTCCGGTAATCGCCGGCAGAGTTATGATCTGCGAACCGGTTCATTCCACACAGGGTTTTTCGAAGCCCTGCCGACTTTTGCCTGCGACTGGAAAACGCCCCAGGAATCATCCCTCATCCAACTCACGATGCACCATGCATAACGAGAGAACCATTCCTACCATGCAGTATGGGACGTTCAGCCGGCGAGTCCATGAACAGGCCGCTGCCCACCAGCACGTGATCAAGGCGCAACTCGAACTGACCTATCGCTGCAACCTCCATTGTCGCCATTGCTACACTGATCCCTACAACAGCAAGGAATTCCTTTCGCGCGAGCTGACTCTCGAGGAAATCCATCGCCTGCTTGATGAGATGCAGCAGTTGGGCATTGTCTGGCTCAATCTGACGGGTGGCGATATTTTCATGCATCCGCAGTTCTTCGAAATCTATGAAGCGGCCTATCGCAAAGGCTTCCTGCTCCAGCTCTACACCAACGGCACGCTCTTCACGAAGGCCACGATTGAACGGCTTCAACAGATGCCGCCATTCACCATCGATATCTCTTGCCATTCCGTGACGGAAGAATCCTTCGACTGGTTCACTCAGATCCCAGGATCGTTCCGCTCATTCATTCGTGGACTGGAAATGCTGAGAAACAGCGGCCTGCCGTTCTCGCTAAAAACAAAAGCCATGAACTGGAATAGAGACGAGATCCCGGCCATCAGGCAATTCGTGGAATCATTCGGACAGGAGTTCGGATTCACCACCTCCCTCTCTCCCCGTCTCAACGGCGATCTGACGTCACTCGCCTATCGGGTGGCTCCTGGCGATGTGGTTGCCCTGCGTGGGAATCAACCGGCAACTGATGGAAATGAGGAAGGCTGCGGCTTATCCACCGACATGCTGACGCCCGCCACGGACCGGCTCTATCGCTGCGGCTGTGGAACCGACACGATCCATATCAATGCCTGGGGCGAACTCGGCACCTGTACCCTGCAATACGAACGACGCGTCTCACTTCGCGCCCATTCACTTGCCGATGCGATCGAGTTGCTATTCCAGGAGATTCGAGGATTGCAGTACCAGGGGGAATCACCCTGCCGCACCTGCGAAATCCATACGTTTTGTGACAAGAAGCCCTCGGATGCCCGCTGGGAATGTGGCGCAGCCGACGCTCCCATCCCCTATGATTGTGACGTCGCTCATGTTCGGGCACAATCGACATTGCGCCAGTCGCTGATTCATCCACTACACAGAACCCACAAGGAGATGGAGGCTCATCATGACTGAGAAAAAATCCTACAGCCCCCCGGAGATCTTCCGCGTCGAACTCAACCAGGAGCAGGCCATCTTGAGCGCCTGCAGCCTGGCGACGACCAGCGCATCCCAGGGTGGCACTGGCGGATGCAGACCAGACAGTGCTGGCGGCTGCAAGAGACGTAATGGCGGTGGAGGAACTGATTCCGGTCCACGACCTTCCTAGAACATTAATAGACGATGAGAATCAATCTTCAGATTGCCGGCTATAGAATCAGGCTAACGGAAGGACAGGACTATCCAGCCATCAGCTGGCCGATGCATCCATTTGGTTCCTTCCTCAACCATTCCGACCTTCACCCTGACATCGAGATCACCATTACCCTAGTCGAGGAACTCCCGAACTTTTTGCAGGGACCACTCCTATTCGATGCCTGCCAGGGCCTCTGGCGCCTGTATGAAGCTGAGTCGGGAGTGCTCTTGGAGGCTCTCGATACCAAGACCCATCAGCCTCGCACTCGCGCGCTCATCAACAACGCCTTTTCCCATGTAGATGTGTGGACAAGCGGGGAAGAGGTCGGTTCGGTGCTGGGCTGGGTTCCGATGAAAATCCTCAATCCTCTTGTCGAAGTCTGTCTGCTGACTAGACTCGCAAGAGAGGGAGGGCTGCTCCTTCACTCAGCAGGGATACTTTCACCCACAGGCGGATACATCTTCACGGGGCAGTCAGGCGCCGGCAAATCCACTCTGTCTGGATTCTTCAATACACATGGCGCATCTGTCCTGAGCGATGAGCGCATGATCCTCCGCAAGAACGGAGATACCTTTGTCATGCACGGGACGCCATGGGTGGGCAGCGGCGCCTACGCCAAGAACGAGTCGGGACCCCTGACGGAACTGTTCTGTATCCGTCATGGAACACAGCATCAGATTGAGGGTCTGTCCCCCAGTGCGGTGTTGGCACTGATCCTCCCCCAAAGTTTTCTTCCACATTGGGATCGCGCCGCCATGGAGTCCACGATGGCCTTCTTAAGCGACCTGATCGCTCACGTTCCCTGCCAACGACTCACATTTGCAAAACAACCGGACGTCGTTGATTACATTCAAAGCCAGTTGAGCAGGACAACACTGGTGGCTTCATGCTGAAGCTGGATGTCGATACCTTCCTGGGACAGCTCTCCACCAAGGCCACTGCCACTCGCCGGCCTGAAGGCGTGACCTTTGAGCTAACCTACGGCTGCAACCTACGCTGCGTCCATTGCTACAACCCCACCCACCGCGCCCTGCCCCATGAACTCTCGACCACAGAGATTTGCGCGCTGCTGAAGCAAATAGCCGATCTTGGGGTGCTCACTGTCACCTTCACCGGCGGTGAGCCGAGTGTGCGCCCGGACATCGGTGAGATTCTTCACTACGCGCGCCGGCAGGGATTGATGATTCACCTCATGACCAACGCCACGCGCATCACCCCGACATTCGCCGAACTCCTCCGTGAAGTCGCAGTCGGTCAGATCAATGTCTCGATCTATGGCGCGACAGAGGCGGTCTATGAGCGGATGACCGCGGTCCCTGGATCCTATCGGCAATTTCGACAGGGGCTGCTTCATCTTGTCGCTGCCGCGCTACCAGTTGTCGTCCGGATGCCGGTAACCACCATCAATTGCGAGGAGATCCGGGCCTGTCGGCAACTGGTGGAATCCCTGCATATGAAGTTCCAATATTGTCTGGAGATCATGACCACCATCACAGGCGATCCGACACCGTTGCAATATCGCCTCGCCCCTGAGGAAAAATTCAGGATCGATCAGGGGCTGCTCCCTCATCGCGGGACACCCGCGCCCGAAGAATCCTGTTCAGGCAACCAGTCCTTCATCGAATGCGCCTGCGGCCAGAGCCGATTTGCGATTACTCCCTATGGCGAGATGAACCTCTGCTCCGCCTTCCCTATCCCGCGCTATGATCTCCGCACCGGTACGGTGAAAGAAGGCTGGGAAATGTTGAAGCAGACCGTCGACCAGGCGCAGCCGAGCCAGCGGTACGAATGTCCGACCTGTGAGGTGCGGCCTCACTGCCGCCTGGGACGAAGCGATGCATGGCTCGAAACCGGGGACATGAGTTCGTGCCTCCCGCACTATAAGGAGTGGGCGCAATTGGAGTATCACACCCATGCCCTCCTCGACCCTCGACGACCTCGCTGACGCCTACAGCCAGGTCAGCCTGATCAACAAGCGCCTGCTCGATGAGTATGAGATCGTCGGCCAGGCATTTCAGCGGCAGGGCATTGACTGTATCCTCCTGAAAGGGGCTGATCTACTCTCCCGCCTCTACGGAATGCGCGGGACGAGACCCCTCTCCGATGTGGATCTGTTGGTCCATGCACCAGACCTTCCAGCCATTCATCAACTGCTGATCGAGACCGGATTTAAACAACAGATCGATGGCAACCCGGCCTATCGTTCGACCCACTCCATACTCTCTCTGGATCTGATCCCGGACCTCTGGTATCTCGACGAAGAAGGACTTGCAGCTCTGTGGGCGCGGGCGCGAACTCGACCGCTCGGTCAGCTGACGGTCAAGCAACTGGGCTCCGACGACCTGTTCCTCTACTTAACCGCCTATGCAGTCGTCCACCGGGGACACCTCTCCCCTTCCTTTTTTACCGATCTCCGCTTACTAATTGAGAAGGAACCGCTCCACTGGCCCACGCTAGTCGAGGAGTCGAGCCGGCGTCACCTCAAAATCCCTCTCTACCACGGACTGCGCCAGCTGGCATTGTCGAACTTAACAATAGGAATTCCTTCTACTGTAATCCAGCAGCTGGCGCCAACGACCCTGGCTGAACAGACACTGGAGTTTCTTTTCCGACGATTAGTGACGGCCCAGCCCCTCCCGGAACTCGGACACTTTTTATTGTGGATCACACAACCGCCAGGGCGCAGGCTGGCCTGGCTTCGTCGCACCCTCTTCCCTCCATCGATTTTTCTGGCTTATCGGTATGGGGATGCGAGTGTGAAGCGGCCCTGGCAGACCACCATCACCAGATGGTGGCAACTGGCAAGAGCGGGAAACATCTTGATCTCCCGCATGCTGATCCGCCTCATCATTGACCGCACAGCAAGGACGACCTCGTGATTCACCTCGTACCTTCTCTCACCTTGGATGGTCGTTTTGCTGCGCAGGATTTACCGGACGCGCTGCAGCTGCCTCTCCTGAACAGCATGGTCGTGCCTCGTATCGTGTCATCGAGCATGACGCCGACGATTCAACAAGGCGACAGCCTTGCACTCAGTCCTCCGACCTCTCTTACCGTAGGCGCGATCGTGGTATTCCGCAATAACAGCATGCTCGTCTGCCATCGCATTACTTCCATTGATGCACAAGGGACGCTCTCGACGAGAGGCGACGCCACACAGGGTGCCTGCGAGGTCGTTCAGCCCGGTTCTGTGATCGGAGTGGTCACGGGAGTGCTGCGCGAGGGCACGCACCTGTCTCTCGAGCAAAGCCCACACATGACAGCAGCCTCGGCACAACCGACCAGGCTCACGAGTCCTGTTCGGACTATCGTTGTCCGATCAGTCACCAAGTGTATCCGTGCCCTTGCGAGATTCTCACTTTTCCAACATATGCTGACCACACTGCTCCGGTGGACAGCCAGGATCGATGTTCATACTCCTGCACCACTCCAGTCCCTCCCCTCCCACTCCAAAGTGGCCTCGTTCACACTACGAATGTCTCCACACATTGCCGGACTCCTCCCTGCTTCCAATGGGCAGAAGCCGACACGTTATGTCGTCCGGTTGGGACCCTGGCGCTTGGCGCAATACGACCAGGCTACAGAATCGCTCCTGCTCCGCCAATCTCTCCAAGACGCCGGTCTGGAGTCGTTCATTCGGAAAATCATCGGTGAGCCTCAAACAACCTCAGAATGAGCCACTGAGCCGTCAGCTCCCTGCCAGGCTCCGCCTTTTCTCGCCAATCTGACGTAGCCGATATCTATGATTGCTCCCACGACCTGAAACACACATCCTTTTGCCCGTGGCTTCCGTAGGATGCTATAGTCGTGGCGGACATGAGGCGATCCCGGCTTTCCCTCACAACTCGCTCGCGTTATGGATAAACCCTCACGACACGCCACCTCGATGATTGAACCAGCCTTGCTGGACCGTGTGGTCAAAGGCGACCAGCAGGCATTCAGCCAGCTCTATGACCATTCGAGCACGCTCTTGTTCACGTTGGCAGTCAGAATCTTGGGGAATCACGAAGAAGCAGCGGAGCTCTTGCAGGATGTCTATTTGGAAGTCTGGCGGAAGGTCTCCCGCTATGACGTCGGGCGTGGGACCCCGGTCGCATGGCTGATCACCCTCACCAAAAGCCGGGCCATCGACCGGCTGCGGGCCAGGGCCGCGCGAGGCTATCGGGCCACGAATTCGCTGGAAGACGGAACCGCTGCACAGGTGGCCGACCCGGGTCCGAGCCCGTTAGAGACGCAGGCCGATCAAGAACTGCGTACTGCGGTCGGGGCCGCTGTGGCTGGATTGCCACAGGCGCAGCAACAAGCGATTCAACTCGCGTACTACGAAGGACTCTCCCATACCGAGATCGCTACGCGGCTAAACCAGCCGCTCGGGACCGTCAAGACCAGGATCAAACTTGGGATGTCCAAACTCCGAGATGGACTTCGCGAGTGGTGGAGCCATGGTGAGTTCCAATGACACATGAAGAACTGGAAGAATCGGTTTCCTTGTATGCCGCAGGCGCGCTGGACCGGACCGAGCGTCAGACGCTGGAAGCCCACTTACTCTCCGGCTGCGCCTCCTGTCACAGTGCGCTGAAGGACTATCAATCCGTCGCCGCTCTCCTCCCCCTCGGTCTCAGTCCGACCAGCCCTCCACGCTCCCTCAAAGCCACCGTCATGGCCGGACGAAACCCCGTACCGATTCCAGCTGAAGCGGCATCGAACGAACCGGCCAGACCGAGTCTGGAACCGGGCGAATGGATGGACCACCTCTTTCCTCCTGTCGCCCCTGCCCGATCGTTGTCACTCCCCTGGGCTCTTGGCTTGGCCACGCTTCTCATCGTGGGAGTCGGGGGCTATCTCGCGTGGAAGGTTACGGCACAACGTTCCGTCGACACATCGAAAATTCAGCAGCTCGAAGCATCGCTTCAGGAAAAGTCAACGATGCTTGCCGGCTTGCATCGTGAGGTCGGCGAACAAGCCAACGCCCTCGCCGAATTACGCAACGAAATGCAGCAGCGAATGAACGAAGCCGCGGAAGCCAAAGAACAGGTGACCCAGCGTGAGGCTGAGCTGGAAGAGACTCGTGTTCAATTAAGTCGGCAGGGCCGGGTTCGCACCGTCAGAACCCCGCAAGACGAATTGGCTACACTCCTTCGAATTCCCAACGTCAAGGCCGTGGCCCTCACCGGATCGGACATGGCGAAACGAGCCGCAGGATTCCTGCTGTACGATTCTCAGACCCAAAACGTCTGGCTCTACTCCGTGAACCTGCCGGAATGTCGCGCTGGCACGACCTACCAGCTGTGGGCCATTCACGACAAACCCATGAGCATCGGAACCTTTCAGATGGATCGCGGAGTAACCACTCATCTCCTGGTCAAGAAGGTGCCGAGCTTCGCGGATGCGAAGACCTTTGCCGTCAGCCTCGAGCCCTCAGGCGGCCGCCCGCAACCAACCGGACCGATGTATCTCCTGAGCCGATCCTAGGCTAACTCCTCATCGGTGCCTTCGTAAGCAACCCCGGTTTCGCTGTGACCGCCCCTTCTCCCGATTGATCGGCCATGCTACGATGTCTCTCGCTAACGAACATTGCCGTATCACAGTCTTTCCAGAGGATGGGTATCGTGCCGATAGATGAACACCATCAGGATATGGCCTTCATGCGAGTTGCGCTGGAGGAAGCCGCGCGCGCACCAGCGATCGGTGAGGTGCCGATTGGAGCGGTGATGGTGCGTGGAGACCAGATTCTTGCCCAGGCACACAATTACCGCGAACTCTGGCAGGATCCCACGGCCCATGCGGAGGTTATTGCAATCCGCGCCGCCGCGACCACCCTGGGCACGTGGCGCTTGACCGAGACGACACTCTACGTGACCGTCGAGCCCTGCTCGATGTGTATCGGTGCGATTATCTTAGCGAGGATTCCCCGGGTCGTCTTTGGGGCATGGGACCAGAAAGCCGGCGCCTGCGGATCGCTGTTCGACCTTCCAGCAGAGCCGAAACTGAACCACCGGGTCTCCGTGACAGGGGGGGTCCTCGAACAGGAGAGTCAGGCCCTCATTCGAAAGTTTTTCAAGCAGCTCCGCGAGGCATCACCTGCGACAAATCCGCTTTCTACACAGTAGAAGGCGCGAGAGGCATTACCGCTCTACAGGCTACAGAAAAACCATTTCAGCATGCGAGAACTTCGATGGCCCGCACGTCTGGAACAAGCCCTGTCTGTCTAGTCTATCATGTCTATCTGGCGCTCCCGGACGAGACAGACCAGATAGACCACATGAACAAGACAGGCTGGCGGACTGTTTCAGCATCCTGCTAGACCGCCCTGCACGACCCGGTCTACCCCCTGAGCCGCCACCGCCGCTTGCCATCCCTCGCCACAAGTAAGAAGACGAATCCTCCAAGAGTCTTGAAGCGGAGAACCAACCGGAACCAGAACCTCTGCGCCGACTCCGTCCGCTCCCAAGCGGACCTCGCACTGACTCAATGCCCGGAGTCCGACACCTTGCGCCTTAAGCACCGCCTCCTTGGAAACCCAGTAGCGGAAGAATCTTGATGCACGCTGCTCCTGAGCCAACTGCATGATCATCGCGTGTTCGGAGGGAGCAAAGTAACGCTTGGACAGTTCCACAACCTCTACGTCCGAACGAACTTGTTCGAGATCAACTCCCACCTCTTGCCCCTTTGAAACCGCTATGAGTGCACGGCCATGCGCATGGGACATATTGAAGGTGATCCCGGGATCACCTCGCACCTCTCCCGTCAAAGAGGGCTTACCCGCCTCACTACGATACAGCTCTACCACATCGGGCCCGATCCCAAGATACCGGCCGAGCACCGCTCTGAGACCTCCGTGCGCCAGCACGAATCGACCTCGATCCTGCTGGCGGATGAACCGGGCCGCCCTCCCGCGTTCATCTTCGCTCAACCAGGAACGGCACCGTTCCAAGAATGACAGGCTTCCATCGAGCGAAAAACCCCAGACATGAATGGTCCGCTCCTCCATCGCAATCGGCGCCGACCAGCCCGCCGTCGCAATCAACTCAATGGATGGAAAGGCCATGACCGGCTCACCTATACCCGGATTCACCAACACCCTCCTACCCCGCATCATGCACGAAAGCTTCTACTGTAATCATCGATGCCTGCTCGAGCGAAACGGGCGAGACAGGCGGGAAAAACGCGACTCGAAGTTCGAAGTTCTGGGTTCGAAGTTCCGAAAACCTCGACCTTCGAACCTCGAACATTCCCCCGTCTAGCTCGTCCCGCTTTTCGCACAACGCTCGCGAGTCTCGCGCAAATAATGCGGTCTCAGCCCCCCACACCCTCGGATCGACTATCGTACTGGCCCTCCGAGCAGAAAGAAAACCGATTGAATAATCACACTCCCCAAGGTAAGCTTCCCCCCACAGCCGATCGTGGCGACGAATACATCCGTTCCAACCCTACCCAGACGTGAGGCGAGTTTTACTACGCGGAGAGGTGCGAGAGTGGCCGAATCGGGCAGTCTCGAAAACTGCTGTCCTGGCAACGGGACCGTGGGTTCGATCCCCACCCTCTCCGCCATTTTTCAACAGGTTGTGCAACCAGGTCCGACTCACTTGGGCCTGGTGCCTCCTCTAGTGTAACCGGAAGTGTAACCATTTTCTGCTGAATGTAGGTATCCAGCCGGTTGGCTGCCTCCTTCAAGTCTTCTTCGCTAGTAATGTTATACCGGTCAAAGACCGATCGCGTTTTGTGCCCGCTAATCTTCATAGCGACCGTCTCCGGCACCCCTGCTCTCACGAGATTACGCACCCCAGTTCGTCGCAGATCATGGAACAATACCCCTGAAATGCCTAGTCGCTTCATCAAGGCAGTCCAGCCATGATCGAAACTCTTCACACGCTGGCCCTTCAAATGCACCACCCACGGGCAGTTGGGATACTCACGGCCTCGGACTTCCTTCGCCTTCAACATCACCTTCAAGAAATCGCCCGTCATGTACAGACCGCGTGACGTATTGGTTTTGGTCTGCTTTCGCTCCAGTCGAATACAGTGCTGCTCCATATCCATGTGCTTATCCCACTGAAGGGAGAGAATCTCCGCTTTGCGCATCCCCGTGTAGTATCCAATCGTCGCGGCAACTTGAATATGATAGGGAGCCGCGCCTCGAATGCACAGGTACGCATCATGCTCGCAAAACCCTTCCCGCACATTGTCCTCAGTGAGTCGCGGAAAGTGGGGAATAAAGATGACCTTGGGGGGCGTATGCCGTTGACCAAGAATCATCATGCGATGCAAACAGTCCAATTCCCTATTCACGGTGGCGGGAGCTGCCCCCTCTTCTAGACGCTTGGCCACGTAGGCTTGAAGTTTTGGTGTCGTGATCGCCTTCGCTCGCATGCCTCCAAACACCGGCTTCAGGTGAGCAAGATGCTGTTCGCGCAGCTTCCAGGTCTTGCGCCGCTTGAGGATATAGTCATTTTTCAGTTCCTCTATGAGGTCCTCAAAGCGTGTCCGTTTGACGGCTGGGCCTTCCCGCTGTCCGTCAGCCACCTTAGTCTCGGCTCGGCGTAGGACTATCAACGCCTCTCGCTTTTCCAACTTACCGGTGCTCTCATAGATCGGCTTCCCGTCGTCGTAAAACTTCATCCACCAGAGTCCCTGTTCAACGAGTTTCCCCGTTGCCGGATCAGGTTTCTTCCGCCGGTACAGCATGCCCATAAGATCACCTCCCTGTTACTCGTCCTTTACTAAGTCAGACACTCTTACCCTGAGTGCCTTGGCTAATCGCTTGAGTGTGCTCAATGAAGGGTCTGCTTTGCCTCGCTCCACATTGCTGAGATAGGTGTAGCTCATCATGGCCTTGTCCGCCAAAGACCGTTGCGAAAGCTTTTTCTGTTCCCGAATCTGCTTGAGCCTCATATTACTGTATAGAGTATTACTCGATACAGATCTACAAGTCAACCGGCTACCATTCTCCCTTGACCTTATTCTTTTCAATGAACTCATCCATGTCCTTGATATCCAGGTGGACCCGTCTACCCGCCCGCACCTCTGCCAACTCACCTGACCAGATCAGCCGACGGATAGACCAGGCGGACCGGCCAAGGTATTGAGCAGCCTCAGCCACGCTATAGAGCCTTTTAGTTACCCTACTCGTGACGTTCATGTGGATATGCCTGTCATCCTATTGACTTAAAGTGTTACATTACAATTGTTCTAGCCGGGATGTAGCCTACATTCATGCAACCCATAAATCATTGGATTGATTGATAAATACATCAATTGTGACGCTCCAGATCCTCAAACCTCTTTTTAGCCCTGGCACGAAGCCTGTTGCGCTACCTTCTGGACCGGTGTTTCGGCTTCTTCTGCTTTACCCTTGGGACGCTTACCCATTCGGTATGGCCAGAGAGCACATGTTTTCATCGGACACAGCCGTACTTCCCCTGGTTGGCCTGCACTACAATCAAGACACTTGGCTCTGATTGCTCTGATTGGGGTCAGTATCCTCATTTCCTTGCCCTTCCTATCAAGAAACCCCACGGTAAGCTCACTGTTTTTAGATCGCTCTGGCCACCCTATGGTTCCGTTCAATCACGGATGTTGCAGATCATCTATATGACGTAAGATATTGATTACATGTGATTTATTGACTTATATCCAAAAAGGCATTTTGCGAGGCACCTGCGTAAATAGGCCACCTAGCTATGTACTCTGCTACATCACCCTCAACCCCTTCGGAGAAGAAAAGAGCCGTCGCGCTCGCTTCGCTCATCCTTCGCTCGCGCTCCGGCTTCCACATGTGTTCCCCACGTACTCACACAGATGATTCGTTCCCGCCATGTCAGTAGCGTCAATGTGTGCGCGGGCAGAGTGCGGGGTGCGGCGGTCGGAGAAACCGCCGCCTCCGCCATACATATATACATATAGGGATTGGCGGAACCCACCGCTCTTCATGACCGGCTATGCCGCTTTCGATTCAATACTGCATAAGCGATACTCCCCGCGCTTCACCTGTTCGGCCCATATTCCCTTGAAGTGTCTAAATGCACGCTCTCCAGTCCTAGTACTGATGCCACTTGTTTTTAAGCGCTCCAGCACCTCCTTCGTTTTGACCCTATGGTCGGGTGCCGTGGCAAAGACCTCTTTGATCAGGTCACTGGCCCGTGCTTCCTCGCTCTGGATGGAGTGGGTAGTTCCCTGCGTGCCCTCAATGCGCAACGCCGTTGCCTCCTGCCCAGGTATATCGTGCAGGCTGAAAAAGAACGGCTGGGCTTCCTTCGCGGTCCGTGACTTCACACACTCCACTTGCATCACATCGCCTATGGTCCGTGTGATAGCGAAGGCGCAATCCACCCCCGCCAGAATGTCGGTGGACCCACTGGCCCGATGACGCACCTCATTCTGCCCTTGCGTATTCGGTTTGCGCATATGATGCGAGACAATGAGCGTCTTGCCCGCTGCCACGATAGGCGACACGCTGCGCCAGAACTCACTTACATCCTCAGCCTCGTTCTCGCTCCCATCCAGGACCCGCCGCAGGGTTTCCACAATGACAACGTCGGGGTCGAAGCCTTGCTGCTGCAACTCCTTTAGCAAATACTGCACCTTGGGTTGAGTGAATTTGAGGCCAAGCTGCGAAACGGCTCGAAACGGAAGCACCTGGCCCTTTAAGCCTGCTCCGTTACCCAAGCGCTTGACGCGTCGCCGTAGCTCAAGCTCAGACATCTCTTCATCCATATAGAGAACGGATCGTGCCTGTGGCACCGTGAACGTGTTCAACCACTGGCTTCCAGCCGCGATATGCAGGCCGAGATCCAGGAGTAGCCAGGACTTCAAGGACCCAAATTCACCAAACACCACGGTCCGGCTTGGATGCGGGATCAGTGGTTCCACAACCCACTCAATAGGTGGCAAGGGTTGCTGCATGATCGTGTCGAAATCGATCAGGCGACCAGCCAGACTGAAACCAAGCGTGGCAGACTGTTTTTGCTTTGAAAAACTATCCATCTCGAACCTCCTTACTCTTGGTGTCTGATTGAGGTCTGACCAACTTCCGATGATCAATAGATACAGCAGGACATCAGTCTCATGCTGGACTTTCCATAGAACTCAGATTGAATTCTGTGGAGCAAAGATCAGAAATGAAATGGGATGTTGGTGACAGGGACTACCAGAACTATGTAGGTGGAAATTCTAGAATGGGTGGAACCTGACAGACACTGAGGCCGAAGGAGGGGTATCAAGGTCGCTCGACTATGCCACGAACTGCGCCTATCTTCGAACAGTCGTTCAGTTCGTGATGCGCGAGCAGGCCATAGATGAGCGTGTTTTTACTCACTCGTGTTCGAATGGCCTGGCTGGCAATCTTCTTCGCCACCTTAAGTGGCAAACAGTAGCTAACTGTGTGCATTCTCAATTGACCGGATTTGTGCCTATAGACCTTGATGTTAAAGTGAGATGGAATGTCATAACTCTTGGCGAGCTGTTGAACTAATTCTGTGGTCCTTTTGAGAAACGCACCGGTGGTTTCGTTCCGTTTTCGAGACAAATCAGCCTGTTGAAGGCCTTCAAGGCGGTCCACTTCGTGTTCAAGTTCCCTACAGTAAGTTTCGATCCGCACCTTTTCAATCCATCGGTATGTGCTAGGAGTGCCCGGACGCTTGTGGGCTTTGAATTCAACGGCCCATCCTGGAGCCAGTCCTTCCCACATTCCGCTAAAGACAATCTGCAACGCACGTTCGGCAGCGTACTTGATCCCTGAGGGTAGTATATCGTCGTAATCCGCAAATTCTGCGTCGGGATCACCTATGTCAACTTTACGTAACAGGCTTCTCAAGTGCGATAAATGAAGAGAGATGACCGGGTGCGTAATGGCCACAAAATCCTTCCTCAGCAACTCCGCAAGCAGTTGGATATCCCCGCTCTTTAACCAATCAGAGAGTTGGGCATGAATACGCGCCGCATGGGCAGGGTCCCAGGTGAAGGTGTTGGCGTATGGAGGACATGATAAACCGCCTCTTAATTGGTTGGCAAAATCAAGAACGCTCGGGTGCAGGAGCGCATCGGGTTTGATGCTTGGTGTAGAACTGATTCGGCGAGTTGCCATCTTAGAGTGAGAAGCTGTTCTCACTTGCTGTCCTTGGTCAGCTTCTGACCAGAACATTGTTCTTCATACCCAGTTGGGTTGACCATTCTTCCCAGCTAACCTGTACCACGCCAGCGCTTCTCTGTAATTTAGGTAGCCAGCGTGTCATAGGATCACCCATCATGCGAACGTAATCATTCGAGAAAACCTTCAATAACCCTGGTTCCAGGATACGCTTCTTTTTTAGAGGAAAATAGCCTACGCCGACGCTTACCTTGACACCTCCTCACGGACGGCCTAGCCTCTCACACCTCTAGCCGATCACTACCACCATCTCCTACACCCTGGCCCTTGCTACTAGTTAAACACCCTCCTACAATACGCCTCCCTGCGAGGCTTCCATGCCCTTCTCGATTCGTCCCTACCGTCGCTTCCAATGGCACCCTCAAAACACACAAGCCCCACACCGGTGGTGTGAGGCTCGTGAAAACGCTCGTTCTGATATTTTGCTTGATTAGGAGAGTGCATTCCCTCGCTGCTTCCACTGCCAGGCCATCAGGCCCATGAGGGCAAGGCCAAGGTAGAAGAAGGAGGAGGGTTCTGGCACCGAGGCAATCCGCAGCGTTTCGACCCCATTGGCATAACTGAATTGGGCGGTCTGACCAGCCCCAAGGCCGCTGAAGAAGAAGCTGAGGCTGTTCCAGCCGTCGATGGCATCGGCATAGAGGAAGTCCCAGGAGTTCCCCACCACGGGGGTGAAATTGATGAAATTAAATCCGAGCGTGCCGCCGTTCAAGTGAAGTGGCCTCGGTTGTTTGGACAGAAGTTCCGTCTTCATAAGTATAGCCCTGCGGTTGTTTGCCTACGCTGTTTGAGACAGTGCGGGCAGGTTGTCGAAGTAGACCTCATCTGGTGTTTTGTCGGCAAGTGCCGTGTGCGGTCTTCTCTGGTTGTAGAACGCAAAGTATTTGTCTAATCCTTTCCTGGCATCGCTGACGCACTCGTAGGCGT
>Ga0163153_10000482_pt1 | contig 70947 bp, 67 predicted proteins | sample OliLakLV19MP6IB1_FD_148629 | JGI IMG/M metagenome (GOLD analysis project Ga0163153, IMG submission 148629) | Freshwater microbial mat bacterial communities from Lake Vanda, McMurdo Dry Valleys, Antarctica - Oligotrophic Lake LV.19.MP6.IB-1 | ecosystem: Environmental > Aquatic > Freshwater >... | reverse complement strand
GGATCTGATCGCTTCCCTGCTTCAAGATCGCCTTGGCGAACCCCTCGGTCTCGCCGTCGAGGATCGCCCGGTCGACGTCGGCGAACTCTACTTTCACCGTCGTCGTCGCGATGCCCTGCTTCTCTGCTTCCGCCGCCGTCAGGCCGACGTGCGCCACCTCGGGCGTCGTGTACGTGCACCATGGGATCGTCAGAGCGGACACCTTGGAGCGGCCGAAGAAGAGCGCATTGCGGATGACGATGCGCGCCATTGCGTCGGCGACGTGGGTGAATTGAAAGCGCGAGCATATGTCGCCTGCGGCGAAGATACTGCGATTGGTGGTGCGCAAATGGTCGTCGACCTCGACGCCGGCCTTGCCGTACTTCACGCCGACCTTCTCCAGATCGAGTCCCTCGACGTTCGGCGCGCGGCCGCCGCCGAGAAGGATCTGGTCGACCACGGCTTCACGCTGCACGCCGGCGAGGACGTAGCGGATCACCTTCTCCGCGCCGCGCTCCGCAACCTCGAGGATGTCGGCGCCGAGTTCGACGGTGACTCCGTCGCGACGCAGGCTCTCGCGCACGACAGCGGCCGTGTCGCGGTCTTCCTTCGGCAGAAAGTCGACGGTCAGCATCGTCACATCGGCCCCGAAGCGCTGGAACGCCTGGCCGAGTTCGCAGCCGATGGGGCCGGCGCCGATCACCGCCAAGCGGCGCGGTAGCTCCGTCAGCCAGAAGACGTTCTCGTTGGTCAAATGGGCGACGCGGTCGAGTCCTGGAATCGGCAGCTGCGTGGCGCGTGCGCCGGTGGTGATCACGGCCTTCTTGAACTGCAATTCACGGTCGCCGACGACGACGAGATCGCCGCCCGCGAAGCGCGCGCTGCCGATGTAGACGTCGACGCCGAGATCCTCGCGGAAGCGGCGTACCGAGTCGTTGTCGCTGATGCCCGCGCGGATCGCCCGCATGCGCTCCATCGTTGCTGCAAAGTCGAAGTTCGGCTCGCCCGCCAGGGAGACGCCGAAACGCCCCGCGCCGCGAACCTCGTGGATCGCCCGCGCGGCGCGAATCAATGCCTTCGACGGGACACAGCCGACGTTGAGGCAGTCGCCGCCCATGAGGTTCTTTTCGACCAGCGCGACCTTCGCGCCGAGCCCGGCCGCGGCAGCGGCGGTGACGAGCCCGGCGGTGCCGGCGCCGATGACGACGAGGTTGTAGCGACCCGTGGGCGTCGGGTTTTCGTAGGGTTCGGGGTGGACGTTGGCGAGCAGGTTGCGGTTGTGTTCGTCGAGTGGCGCGATCAGGTCGTGCGGCATTGCTTTCCTCGAGCTTACGATTCGTTGGCCGCCAGGGGCGCATCGGTCGCCTCGGCGAGCGCGCGGCGGGCCGTGCGGGTGACGATGGTGGTGACGACGACGGTGGCGACGAGGCCGAGAATCAGAACGGCGTAGTACTCGTTGCCGCGCTCCGGCGCGGCCCCGCCGGCGAGTGCGGCAACGTCGCCGGCGAGTTTGCCGTAGTAGACGTACAACAGCGTGCCCGGAAGCATGCCGACACAGGCGACGACGTAGTCGACGAAGCGCACCTGCGTCAGCCCGAGGGCGTAGTTGAGCAGGTTGAACGGAAACACCGGCGACAGGCGCAGCAGGAAGACGATCTTGCGGCCTTGTTCGCCGACGGCGCGGTCGATGGCTGCGAACCGGGGGTTGTCGGCGAGGCGTTTCTCGATGGCACTGCGGGCGATGTAGCGCGCCACCAGAAACGCGGCAGACGCGCCAAGGCTCGCGGCGACGAAGACGTAGACCGTGCCCTCGGCGATGCCGAAGATCGCGCCCGCGGCGAGGGTGAGAATCGAGCCGGGGACGAAAGCCACGACCGCAACGACATAGCCCGCAACGAAGGCCACCGGCCCCCAGAAGCCGAGAGAGTCGACCCAGGTAGCGAACTGCGGGACGTAGGCGCCTGCTAGCCGGCCGAGCCAGAAGAGCACGGCGATCGCGGCGACAGCGCCGAGAATCTTACCGGCCAACGGCACCGACTTGGGCGCGGGTTCTTGTCGCGGCGTGGTGTTCTCCATGCAGATCTCCTCGTGCGTTGGTGCGCATTACAGCCCGAGTTCGCGGTTGCACGCGCAGCCTACTCCACTCATGCGCTCCCTGCCCAACTGCGCAGATTGCGAGAAAGTTCCGGCGCCAGGCCCCGCCGGCGAATCATTACGGCGCCGCGACCGCCGCTGCCGACGGCTCACCGGCTGGCGTGAAGCCGAACAGCCGGGCGTAGAAGGCGAGTTCTGCCTCTAGGGCCCGCCGGCCATTGGACGCGTGGCGAAAGCCGTGCCCCTCATCGGCGAAGGTGAGGTACTCGACCGCGATCCCCTTGGCGCGGAGCGCCGTCACGACTGATTCGGATTGGCTCGGCGGGACGATCTCGTCCTGCAGCCCCTGGAATATGATCAGCGGGCATGCCAGGCGATCGATGAAGTGGATCGGCGACCGCTCGCGATACAGATCCCGCCGTTCCGGGTAGGGACCGACGAGAGTATCGGTGTAGTGCGACTCGAACTTGTGGGTGTCGCGCGCCAAGGCTTCGAGATCACTGACGCCGTAGTAACACGCGCCGGCGTGGAACACGTCGTGGAAGGTGAGTGCGCACAGGCAGGTGTAGCCTCCGGCGCTGCTGCCGCGGATCGCCAGGCGGTCGGGGTCGGCGCTGCCGCGCGCGACGAGGTAGAGCGCCCCGGCGACACAGTCGTCGACGTCCGCGCACCCCCACGCGCCGTTGAGCGCTTCGCGATAGGCGCGACCGAAGCCAGTGCTGCCGCGGTAGTTGACGTCGAGAACGGCGAAGCCTCGCGTCGTCCAGAACTGAATCTTCAAGTCGAGCGCGGTCGACGCGGCTGCCGTGGGGCCGCCGTGGCTGATGACAATCAGCGGCGGTCGGGTCCCTGGCTCGCCGGTGTAACTCTCGTTGTGGGGCGGGTAGAGGAAGCCGCGTGCGGTGCTGCCGCCCGACGACGGGAACTCGATCGGTTCCGGCGCGGAGAAGATCCCCACGCCGAGGCGGTGCGGTTCGGGGCCGCGGAACGTCGCGAATGCGCCCGAGTCCAGATCGAGTTCGATCAGGGACGTGGCCAGGGTTGGCGCGCCACCGCGGTAGTACACCTTGCGCCCGGCGACGCGCAGGTGAGCGATGTCGCTATGCGGTACGGGAATTCCGTTGAGTTCGCCGCTTGCGAGATCAATGGTCGCGAGCCGCCAGAACCCACCGCTCGTGAAGGCGCAGACCGCGACGGTAGCCGAGGCGAATCCGAAGGTGGACTCGCCGAAAACCCACTGTGGCGCGGCGAACTCGGCCGCCATCGGGCAAACGGCGTGAGCGCTGTCTCCGTCCCAGCGATAGAGGTTGGCCCAGCCACTGCGGTCGGAGACGAAGTAGAGCAGTGCGTCGGGACTCCATGTCGGTTGGAAGATGGATTCCTGCATCCCGCCGGCGATGCAGCGCGCTGCGGTCGGGGTGCCCCGCTCGTCGAGTTCGGCAAGCCAGAGTTCGCAGCCGTCCCACGGCATGTTCGGGTGGTTCCATTGCAGCCAGGCGAGGCGGCTGCCGTCTGGGGAAAGCGCCGGTGACGCGTAAAAATCCGCACCGGAGGCGATCGTGGTGACCGCGCCGCGGGTAACGGCGACGAGTGCGTTCGACGCTTCGCCCGAGCGCGGGTGGTGTTCGCGAATGCAGAGAAGGCGATTTCGCGGCGGATCGACGACGAGGTCGGCGAAGCGATCCGTGCCGCTCTCCGGGAGCGGAGACCAGGGCGTCGGCAACGCCCCTGACCTAGCGTTCCAGGCGCAGATGCGTTGGTCGGCCTCGGCGACGTAGTAGAGCACGCCGCTGGCCGCAGTGAAGTCGCCTCCGCCGTATTCGTGGGCGAGGGTACGGACGCTGATCCCCGGCGGCGATGCGTCATGGAGCCGGCCGTGCGCATCGCGGCGACCGACGATATTGCGGCCGCCCTCGTGCGGGCGCCCTTCGATCCAGTAGACGTCGTCGCCGTCGAGGGCCATTTGGCCGAGGCCGTGGCGAAGCTCCGTGGAGCGGGCGACGACGTCGGCCGCTGCCATCGGCGACGGCCAGGCGCCGAAGGGTGCTTTGCGTTTCTGTGGCGTGACGGGCATGAGAGATAAGAGAACTCGATTGAGATGATTGCAAGATGAAGAGCCTGCAGAGTTTTGTTTGGAACGTATTGCTGGTCGGCGTGTGCGCCGCCGGGATGCCTCGCGGCGCTGGGGCGCTGCCGGAGGCGTGGTCGGACGAAGCATTTCACGCGAATCGACCCGAGCCGCGTTTCCATTTGGTGCGGCACAGCCGCGATCTGGCGACGGCGCATACGGTCATCGGCGAGCCGACCTTCTACGAGGTGAGACCGGCCGATACCCTGCTCGATGTCGCGCGCTATCACGGTCTCGGTCAGACCGAGATGGTCGAGGCGAATCCCGGGCTCGATCGCTTCGGACCGCCGCAGGGGCAGGTGATCATGCTGCCGACCCAGCGGGTGTTGCCGGATACGGAGTACGACGGAATCAAGATCAACATTCCCGAGATGCGCCTGTACTACTTCCGACCGTCGGAGGCGGGCACGGCGATCGTCACTACCTTCGCCGTTGGTCTCGGGCGCGACGACTGGCGGACGCCGCACGGCAAGTTTCACGTTCGCGGCAAGACCGAGAACCCTACTTGGGTCTTGCCCGAGTCGATCAAGACCGAGTGGCGGGAGAAGGGCAAGCACGCGCCGAACTCGATCGCCGGCGGTACGCCGGAGAACCCGCTCGGCCTCTACCGCATGGAGCTGTCGATCCCGATGTACGCGCTACACGGCACGAACATGCCGTGGGGCGTTGGCATGCAGGTGAGTCATGGTTGCGTGCGGTTGTACCCGGAGGACATCAAACGGCTGTTTCCGTTGGTGCCGGTTGGGACGAAGGGCGAGTTCCTCTACCAGCCGGTGAAGGTCGGCGCGCGCGACGGGCGCATCTACCTCGAGGTGCACAAGGATATCTATACGATGGCCCCGGCGTTGCATCGGCAGGCGGAGGCGTTGCTCGAGGCGCGCGGTTGGCGCGAATTGGCCGATCCGGAGCGGGTGATGCGGGTCGTCGAGGAGCAGTCGGGCGTACCGATCGACGTGACTCTCGACGAGCAAGAGCCGGCGATCAAGAGCGAGCAGTTCAGCAACTGAGGGCGAATCGCCTCATTGCCCGCCGAACGAGTCGCCTACGCACAAACAGCGCGAATCGGCGGTCGAGTCGCTGCGCCGCGCAGCCGCGCAGAATTCTTCCGTGCGAAAGATGTTTCCCGCGGTGTCGCTGACGCGTACGACGCGCCGGCTCGGCGGAATCGTCTGTGGTCGCGGGTAGCTCAAATAGCCCCAAACGGTGCAGGGAATGACGCTGCCAAGGCGGAAGCGCAGGGCGAGGTTCTCTTCGCGCAGGCCGCGGATCTCATTTACTGCATCGAGGAGGTCGGCCTCGAGCGCAGCGAGTTCGGTGAATTCTTCTTCCTGGCCGACGAAGACCTCGTCGAGTTGGACGGCCAGGCGTTCACTCTCGCCCTTCAGGGTGGCGTTTTCCTTGCGCAGCGACTTGACGCGCGCACGCGCCTTGTCGCGCGCTTTGCGGGCGGCGTCGAAGGCGAGCATCAGGTAGCGGCTGTCGTCGGCCGGCCCGAGGTCGGCGGCGAGATCGGGGTCGGTCGTGGGGCTGGTCCGGTGCATTTGGAATTTGCGCGTCGCCGCGATCCAACCGGCCCACCCCGGGGCGCGGATTTCCACCTCGTAGCCGCCTTCGCGGGGAAAATGCTCCGGTTCGATGTCGAACGGCGAAGCATGCACGCCGAGCGAGCTTGCGGTCTCGCCAAAGGGGGCGAGCAGGATTTCCATTTCCGTGCGACCCTCCCAGGTCAGGCGAACCGGCGGTCGGACGACGGCCCGGGCGCGCGGTGTGAGGACGATCGGACGCAGGCTGTCGAGGAGGCTGGCGCGGAAGAGGGCATCGCCGGCGAAGATGGCGGCGGCACAGAGCAGGGCGGTCAGAGCACTACGGAGCAGTATTCGCATCGTGATGGTTCCCCCCGCCCGGCAGGCGAATCCGGGCACGCCGCGCGAGTATAAGCAGAATCGCGCGCCGATTCCTACGTACCCAAAGGTTCGACAGGGGCGCTGATTCGTACGCTTCGAGCCCCGTCACCTTGCCCTGTTGCGATAATTTCTGTAGTTGGAGACCGGCGCCGGGACGCTACGACATACATGATTCTGAACTACCTCTTAGGCCTTTTCTCCAACGATCTGGCGATCGATCTGGGCACTGCCAATACCCTCATCTACGTCAAGGGCGAGGGCATCGTGTGCAACGAGCCTTCGGTGGTCGCCGTCCAGAAGGACGCCCGCGGGGGGCGCCGCGTGCTCGCGGTCGGCGCCGAGGCCAAGAAGATGCTCGGCCGCACGCCCGGCTCGATCGTCGCCATCCGGCCGTTGAAGGACGGGGTGATCGCCGATTTCGAGATCACCGAGGCGATGCTGCGCTACTTCATCCACAAGATCCACAACCGGCGCACGCTGGTTCGGCCGCGGATCATCATCTGCGTGCCGTTCGGGATCACCGAAGTCGAAAAGCGCGCGGTCAAGGACTCTGCCGAGTCCGCCGGCGCGCGCGAGGTCTACCTGGTCGAGGAGCCGATGGCCGCGGCGATCGGAGCCGGGCTGCCGATCACCGAGCCGACCGGCAACATGATCGTCGATATCGGCGGCGGCACCACTGAGGTTGCGGTGATCTCGCTCAAGGGAGTGGTCTTTTCCAAGTCGGTGCGGATCGGCGGCGACAAGATGGACGAGGCCATCGTCCAGTACATCAAGCGCAAGTACAATTTGCTGGTCGGCGAGCGCACCGCCGAATTGATCAAGATCACCATCGGCTCCGCGTACCCGGGCAACGAGATCCAAACGATGGAGATCAAGGGGCGCGATCTCATCGCCGGCGTGCCCAAGACCGTCGAGGTCTCCGACGAGGAGATCCGCGACTCGCTGCTCGAGCCGATCAACCAGATCGTCGACGCGGTGCGCATCGCGCTCGAGCGCACGCCGCCCGAACTCGCCTCCGACATCGTCGACAAGGGCATCGTTCTCGCCGGCGGCGGCGCGCTGCTGCGCAACCTCGACGTTTTGCTGCGCGAAGAGACCGGCCTGCCGATCATGATCGCTGACGATCCGCTGTCCGCGATCGTCATGGGGGCGGGCAAGGTGCTCGACGAACTCACCCTCCTCAAAGACGTGACCGTGCAGTAGGCACGGGGGCCGGCGCGCTGCCGCGCGCGTCGCCTCGGAGGCCACCTTGAGCTTCGTTCGGAGAAACCGCGTCGTCATCGTATCGGGGACGCTTCTCCTCCTCTCTCTCGTCCTGCTCTCCAAGTACAGCCGCGTCGAAAACGCCGACCCGATTGCGGGCGCCGTGCTCGAGGTGATGCGACCGCTGCAGGTGGCTGCCTCGGCTGCCGTCGACGCCGCCACCGGGATCTGGGGCGGGTACATCGCACTGGTCGGCGTCCGGCGCGAGAACGAGCGCCTGCAACACCGCATCGCCGAACTCGAGCAGCAGCTCATTCGCACCTCTGAGTTGCGCGCGATGGAGCGCCGGCTCGACCAGCTGCTGGAGTTCGGCACGGCCTTTCAGCTGCGCGCCGAGGCGGCGCAGATCATCGGCCGCGATCCGCTCCCTTGGTCCGGCACCGTCACCATCAACAAGGGGTCGGGAGACGGCGTCGTCAAGGACGCCGCGGTGGTGGCGCGCTCGGGGGTGGTGGGCAAGACGATCGCCACCAGTTCGCACTCGGCGCGGGTGCAGCTGATCACCGACCACAACAGCGGCATCGACGCGATCATCCAACGCAGCCGCGCGCGCGGCATCGTCAAGGGCGGCGTCGACGGGCGCTTGGTGATGAAATACCTGGATCGCGAGGACAGTGTGATCCCCGGCGATCTCGTCGTCACCTCTGGCCTCGCCGGCGTCTTCCCCAAGGGAATCCCCATCGGCGAGGTGGTGCGCGTCTGGAGTGATAGCCGCGGGCTGATGCAGGAGGCTGAGGTGATCGCGGTAGTGCCGCTCAATCGCGTCGAGGAGGTGCTGGTACTGAAGGCGGCGCCGCTGCCGACCGGGATGGAGCCCGGCTAGCGTGAAGGCGGTCATTCTCTTCAGTCTGCTCGCGGTGGCGGCTCTGCTGTTGCAGACCACCGTTCTGCCGCAGGCTCTGGCCGGAAGTGCCAGCCCCGACCTGCTGTTGATCGTCTGCGTGTATCTGGCGCTGCGCCGCCACTCTGTCGGCGGCGCCCTCGGCGCTTTCGGCCTCGGCTACCTCCAGGACGCCTTCTCCGGCAGCGTGATCGGCCTCAACGCGTTCGGGATGTCGCTGGTTTATGCGGTCATCTACTTGACCTCGCGCCGCCTATGGGTCGAGAACACGATATCGCGCGTCGTCGCCGTCTTCCTCGCCTCGCTGGTGAAGACGTCGGCGATCTTGGTGGTGGTGGCGGTGTTCATGTCGGTCGAGGGCCTCGGCAGCACGTTCTTCAGTTATGTGCTCGCCGACGCCCTGCTCGCGGCGGCATTGAGCCCGGCGGTGTTCGCGGTATTGTCGCGGACGCAGTTGTTGACGGTGACGGAGGAGGCGTAGGAAATGGTCCCGCTCAGCCAACGCGAGGTACCTTTCGCCTTGCGGCGCAGGCTCGCGCTCGGGTTCGCGCTCGTGCTTGCCGGCTTCGTCCTGCTGACCGGGCGTCTCTGGTACCTCCAGGTGCTGCAGGGCGAGGAGATGCACGAGCTCGCCAAGAGCAACCGCATCCGCTTGCACCGCGTGCCGGCGACCCGCGGTCGTATCGTCGATCGCTACGGCCGCGTGCTGGTCGACAGCCGACCCGCCTTCAGCGCGGTCTTCGTGCGCGAGGACGCCCCCGATCCCGAGACGACCATCGGCAACGTCGCGCACTTCCTCGATCAGTCGCAGGAGGAAGTCTACGCGCTGCTGGAGAAGTCCAAATCGCTGCCGCGCTTCGCGGAGGTCACCCTCAAGCGCGAGTTGGCGTGGGAAGAGGTCGTCGCGCTCGAGACGCACCAGCTCGACGTCCCCGGGGTGAGCGTCGCGGTGACCCCGCGGCGCAGCTACCCACTCGCCAATCAGCTTGCGCATCTGCTCGGCTACGTCGGCGAGGTGGGTCCGGAGGACATCGAGCGCGACAAGCGCTACCGCCCGGCGGATCTGATCGGCAAGTCGGGGCTCGAGCGCTTCTTAGAGGAAGACCTGCGCGGCATCGATGGCGGCGAGCAGGTCGAAGTGAATGCGGTCGGCCGCCAACTGCGGGTGTTGCGCTCGGTGCCCGAACAGCCGGGCCGTACGGTGAGGTTGACGATCGACCTCGACCTCCAGCAGGCGGCGGCCCAAGCGCTCGGCGAGCGCGACGGTTCGGTGATCGCGCTCGACCCGCGTAACGGCGAGGTGCTCGCCTTCGTCAACTATCCGTCGTTCGACCCGAACTTGTTCGCCCGCGGCATCAAGCACGCGGAGTGGAAGGACCTGCTCGATGACGAGCACCATCCGTTGACGAACCGTGGCCTCCAGGGGCAGTACCCGCCCGGCTCCGCGTTCAAGATCCCGGTCGCGGCAGCCGCGCTCGAAGAGGGCATCATCAACCCGTTTACCCGCATCTATTGCCCAGGCGGCTACAAGTTCGGCGACCGTTACTTTCGCTGCTGGCACCGCGGCGGGCACGGCTCGATGAACCTCCATGACGCGATCGTCCACTCCTGCGACGTGTTCTTTTACCAGGTCGCGCAGCGCCTCGGCATCGAGACGATAGCCCGTTACGCGCGCGCCTTCGGTTTCGGCGCGAGTAGCGGGCTGGAGTTCGGCTCGGAGAACCCGGGAACCATTCCCGACAAGGAGTGGAAGCGCCGCCGCTTCGGGCAGCCGTGGTACGCCGGCGAGACGCTTTCGGTCGCAATCGGTCAAGGTTACGTCTCCGCGACGCCGCTGCAGATGGCGAACATGATCGCCGCGACCGCCGTCGGTCAGCGCATGCGGCCGCACTTCGTCATGCAGGTCGAGAAGACGGATGGCGAGTTCGTGCGGCGCTTCGAACCCGAGGTCGTCGCGCAACTGCCGCTCAAGGACAGCACGATCGCGCTCCTCCGCGAGTCCCTGCGCGACGTCGTCCACAGTCGCGAGGGAACCGGGCGCCGAGCCTTGCTCGAGGGCGTCGAGATCGCCGGCAAGACGTTGACGTCGCAGGTGGTCCGCCTGAAGAAGCAGGGCCAAGCCGCGACGGAGATCCCCTGGCGTCATCGTGACCATGCGGGGTTCGTCGCCTATGCGCCGGTGGAGGCGCCCGAGATCGCCGTCGCCGTGATCGTCGAACACGCCGAGGCAGGCGGCGGCAAGACCGCGGCGCCGGTCGCGCGCGACGTATTTGCCGCGTACTTCGAACTCAAGCAATCGAGATTGGGTGCAACCTATGCTCAGAGTCGATCGACGGCTGATCGCCCACTTTGAGTGGCCGCTGTTTCTCTTCGTGCTGTTGCTGACCGCCGTCGGGGTGATGACGGTGCTCAGCGCGACACGTTCGGCCGACGAGCTCGTCAGCCGCTTCGTCGTGCGGCAGATTTCCTGGGCGGGAATCGGTACGATCGGCATGCTGCTCGCCTTGAGCTTCGACTACCATCTCCTCCAGCGCTACGGCTACGTGTTGTATGTGGGCGCCGTTTTGCTCGTCGCGCTCACTGCCGTCTTTGGTGTCGAGGGTGGCGGCGCGCAGCGTTGGATCGTCATCGGGCCGCTGACGTTGCAGCCGTCGGAGTTCGTCAAGATTCCAGTGGTCATCGCCTGCGCCGCTTGCCTGCACCGGCATGTCGGCGAAGAGCCGGTGCCGACGCTGGCGCTCGTGCTGCCCGCATTACTGCTCGCGGTGCCGGTGGTGCTGATCCTGCGGCAACCCGATCTCGGCACGGCGATCATCGTTGCGATCATCGCCGGCTCGGTGATCTTGGTGGCCGGCTTGCACTGGCGCGTGCTGGTCACGCTCGTCGTCGGAGCGGCGTTCGCGGTACCCTACGCGTGGTCGTTTCTCAAACCCTACCAGCGTCAGCGCATCCTGACGTTCCTCGATCCACAGAGCGATCCGCTCGGCTCGGGTTACCACATCATCCAGTCGAAGATCGCGATCGGGGCGGGGCAACTCACCGGGAAAGGCTACCTGCAGGGGAGCCAGAACCAGCTCAATTTCCTTCCCGAACAACATACCGACTTCGTTTTTTCGGTCTTCGCCGAGGAGTGGGGCTTCATCGGTTGCGTGCTCTTGTTGCTCGTCTACGTCGGCCTGCTGACGCGCTGCTTCGTGGTCGCGTTGCGTGCCAAGGACAGCTTCGGACTGCTGCTTGCGAGCGGTCTGACGGCGATGATCTTCTGCCAGGCGCTGATCAATATCGGTATGACGACCGGCACGCTGCCGGTCGTCGGAGCCACGCTGCCGTTCTTCAGCTACGGCGGCTCGTCGCTGCTCGTGTCGATGGTGGCAGTCGGCGTGCTGATGAACATCAGCATGCGCCGCTTCACGTTCTGACTCCGCCAGTGCCGGGGAACCGCAAATGCAGCATGGCCCCGGCGCGAGGCGCACGGGGCCATGCAAATTCAATTTGGAGATGGGTGCCCGGGGGGATTGCCCAGGCGGCGCGACTACGAGCGCTGCGCGGTTTCGCGCTTGCGGCGGATTCGCGTGTCCTCTTTGAGGCGTGCCGCCTTACCCGAAAGATCGCGCAGGTAGTACAGCTTGGCGCGCCGCACGATGCCGCGGTTGACGATCTCGATCTTCTCGATGCGCGGCGAGTGGAGCGGGAAGATGCGCTCGACGCCGACGCCGTACGATACCTTGCGGACCGTGAACGTCGCGCGGACGCTGCCGCCCTTCATGCCGATGCAGACGCCCTCGAAGGCCTGAACGCGTTCCTTGTCGCCCTCGATCACGCGGACATGCACGCGCAGGGTGTCGCCGGGGCGGAAGGTGGGAATATCGCTTTTCAGCTGCGCGTGTTCGATCGCGTCAATCACGTTCATGGTCTTCCTCGGTGTTCCTCGTGTTGCACTGGTCGGCGTTGCCCCGCTTCGAGGCGTTCGCGCCGCTCCGCCCGGGCAGCAGGCGAACGGGCTTTCTACATCGGTGCGAGAAGGCGGTCAAGCATGATGGCGGCCGCTGAGCGCACCGACAGGTGATTGTAGTCCGTCGGTCCACAGATCGGCTCGAGGATCACGTCGGCGCGCTCCATGATCTCCGGCGCCAGTCCCCAGCCGGTGCCGAGCACCAGCAGGTACGGCGCGTCGCCGGCCGCTTCGAGTTCGGCCCGCAACGCGACGAAGCTGCGCCGCCGCGGCCCCGGTCGAGCCGACGTCATCACCAGCGTCGGCCGCTGCCCCGTCTCGCTCTCGATCGCGACGATCGTCGTGTCGAGATCGGTCTCCAGCCACACCAATCCGAGCGCGTCCTTGCGCGTCTCGTTGTAGGTGCTGCCGAAGCCCGTCTCCCAGTGCTCCATGATCTTCGTTGCCAGCAGCCGTAGGGCCCGCACCGGCGTCGCGACGAAGAAGCGCCGCACGCCGTAGGTCCGCGACGAGCGGGCGATGTCGTGGACATCCATGTTGGTCAGCGCCGACGTCACGATCAGGCCGTTTTTGTCGACGACGGGGTAATGGAGCAGGACGATTGAGAGATCAGCCATCTCGTTCTTTCCGCAGCTCTTCGAGCACACGGCGGTCCGCGACGCTCAGACTCGCCTGCTCGAGCAGATCCGGGCGCGAGGCCAGTGTCCGGCGCAGCGCCTCGCGGCGGCGCCAACGGGCGATCTCACCGTGGTCGCCCGAGAGGAGGATCGACGGCACCGAACGGCCGCGGAACTCTGCCGGCCGGGTGTATTGCGGGTACTCGAGCAGGCCGTCCGAAAACGATTCTTCGCCGACGGAGTCCGCGCAGCCGAGCGCGCCCGGCAGCAGTCGGCAGACCGCGTCGACGACCACGAGGGCGCCGATCTCGCCGCCCGATAGAACGAAGTCGCCGATCGAGATCTCCTCGTCGACGAAATCGCGGACGCGCTCATCGACGCCTTCGTAACGGCCGCAGACCAGAGCGACCGCGGCTTCAGCGGCAAGGCGGGTAGCGATGTTCTGCGAAAATGTCTCGCCGCGCGGGCTGAGGAGCACGCGCCGCGGGACGGCTGCGGCGGCCGGTAGCGACTCGAGCGCTGCGACCAGCGGTTCCGGCTTCATCACCATGCCGCTGCCGCCGCCGTACGGCGTGTCGTCGGTGACCCTGTGCTTGTCGGTGGCGAAATCGCGGATGTCGACGAGATCGAACGCGACGGCCGCGCGTTCCTGGGCCTTGCGCAGCATCGTCGTCGCCAGCGGCGACACGAAGAACTCGGGGAAGAGGGTGAGAACGAAGAAGCGCATCAGTCTTCGAGTAGCCCGGGCATCGGCTCGATGACCAGGTGGCGCGCGTCGATGTCGACGTCCCGGACGATCTCGTCGATGAAGGGGATGAGGAACTCGCGCCCGCCGCCGCGGACCACGCAGACTGCGTGGGCGGGGAGGTCCATGACCTCGGCGACGCTGCCGAGGTCGCGCCCCTCCGTCGTCGAGACGCGCATGCCGACGAGTTGGAAATGGTAGACCTCGTCGGGACCCAAGTCGGGCAGGTCGGTTGCGGCGACGCAGACCTCGGCGCCGACGAGCGACTCGGCGTCCTCGATCGAATGGCAGCCCGTGAAGGTGGCCAGCAGCGCCTGCTGGTGCGGGCGGACATGGGCGAGCGCGCGCTGAACCATGCGCCCGTCGGGGAGGCGTAGGGTCACGGATTTTGCCCCGTCGAGGGCCCGGGAATCCGGGTTGAACAGGCGAATGCGCACTTCGCCGCGCAATGCGTGGGTGCCGGCGATGCGTCCCAGCACGATGAGATCGTCGCTGGCGGCGGTGATGTTCGGGTCGTTGGACACGGCGAGGCGGCCGGCGCGGGGCGTCGGGTTGAGCGGTCAGACGCCTGCCTGCCGTGGGGCGGGCAGGCGTCTGGCTACTCTTGTTTGTCCCCGATGATCTCGAGGACGACTTTGCGCTCGGCGCGCGAGGCGACGGCGTTGACGATCGTGCGGATCGACTTCGCCGTGCGCCCCTGCTTGCCGATGACGCGGCCCAGGTCTTCTTTGGCAACTTTGAGTTCGAGCACCGAACCATTGTCGCCCTGGATCTCGTTCACCTCGACCGCGTCGGGGTTGTTGACGAGAGCTCGGGCGAGGTACTCGACGAGTTCTTTCATGCCTGCGGTTCCTCGGCGACAGGCGCCGGGGTCGCGGCGGCGGGCGCCGGCGTCGGGTTGAGCACGCCGCTGCGCTTGATCAGCTGCGAGACCGTGTCCGACGGCTGGGCGCCGCGGGCGAGCCATTCGCGCAGCTTGTCGCCGTCGAGGCGCAAGGTGAGTTCTTCCTGGCGCGGGTCGTAGGTGCCGAGGAGATCGAGGTTGCGGCGCCCGCTCGGGGTGCGCTGGTCGGTGACGATGATGCGGTAGAAGGGGCGCTTCTTGGCTCCATAGCGAGCCAGGCGAATGCGGGTAGACATGTAGGGGTTTCTCCTCTCGGGAACGGCCGACGTTACATGGGCATGCCCGGGATCGGCCCGCGACCCGCGAACTTGCTCATCTTTTTCATGACCTTCTTGGTCTGTTCGAACTGTTTCAAGAAGCGGTTCACCTCGGTCACGGAAGTTCCACTACCGGTCGCGATGCGCTTGCGCCGGCTTCCGTTGAGGATGAGGTGATTCGCCCGCTCTTGTTTGGTCATCGACGAGATGATGGCTTCGATCCGCTTGAGTTCGGTCTCCGCCCCCGCCATGTCGACGCCCTTGGTCAACTTCTTCATGCCCGGAATCATGCCCATGAGATCGCCCATCGACCCCATCTTCCGGAGCACCTGGATCTGCTCGCGGAAGTCGTCGAGCGTGAACTCGTTCCTCCGCAGCTTTTTCTGCAGCGCCTGCGCCTGCTTGGCGTCGTAGGCCTTCTCCGCCTTCTCGATCAGCGTGAGCATGTCGCCCATGCCGAGAATGCGCTGCGCCATCCGATCCGGATGGAAAACTTCGAGCGCGTCGAGCTTTTCACCGGTACCGACGAAAAGCACCGGCGCGCCGGTCACCGCGTGCACCGACAACGCCGCGCCACCGCGCGCGTCGCCGTCGAGTTTGGTCAGCACCACCCCGGTCAGCCCGAGGCGCTCGTGAAAACCGCGCGCGACGTTGACCGCATCCTGCCCGGTCATCGCGTCGACCACCAGCAGAATGGCCTTGGGCTCGACGGCGGCCTTGAGGCGCGCCAACTCGTCCATCAGCTTCTCGTCGATCTGCAAGCGGCCGGCGGTGTCGATCAGAACGATGTCGCGGCCGAGGTTTCTCGCCTGCGTCATCGCATCGCGCGCGATCGCGACCGGATCCTGGGTCGCTTCCGACGGGTACACCGGGCAGTCGATTTGCCCGCCGAGAATGGTGAGTTGCTCGATCGCCGCCGGCCGGTAGACGTCGGCCGGCACCAGATAGGGGCGCCGATTCTGCTCGGTCATCAACAGGCGCGCCAGCTTGCCGACCGAGGTCGTCTTGCCCGAGCCCTGCAAGCCGACGACCAGTATCGGCACCGGCGGGGTGGCGGACAGGTCGAGCTTCGCCGCCTTCTCGCCCATGACGCGGGCGAGTTCGTGGTGAACGATCTTGATGAAATGCTGCTCGGGAGTCAGGCTCTGCAGGACATCCTGGCCGAGTGCCTTCTCCTGCACGCGCTGGGTGAAATCCTGGACGACCTCGAAATAAACGTCGGCCTCCAGCAACGCAAGGCGAACCTCGCGTACCGCGTCGGAGATGTTTTTCTCCGTGATCCGTCCCAGTCCGCGCAGCTTGCGGACTGTTTGGTCAATCTTTTCGCTCAGTGTTTCGAACATGGTCCCCGTGCGTTACCCGGTGGGGCGGCCGATTGGGAAACGGGGACCGTATAGAAGCCCCGATCCGAAGTCAACAAAATGACGGGGCGGTTCAGTGTTCTAAAAGCGACCGTTGCAGCGTACGGGTGCGCGTGCCGGGTCGCCCGCCGCCGACCGCGGCGCCGTCGATGCGTACGATCGGTACGATCTCGAACAACGCGTTGGTCAGGAACGCCTCGCTCGCCGCCGCCAACTCCCGTCGCTGCAGCCGGCGCTCGACGATTCGCCAACCCAACTCGCGCGCCGCGATGCGCGTGCGCGCCCGGGTGATGCCGGGCAGGACGCCGCCGCCGCGCGGCGTCAACAATACGTCGTCGACGAAGGCGAACAAGTTCGCGGTCGTGCCGCCCTCGACGACGCCGCGCGTGCCGGTGAAGAGGCCGTCGTCGCCGCCAGCCGCTGCCGCCAGCCGTTTGCCCTCGATGCTCGGCAGATAGAACGGATGCTTGTGGCGCGCTAACGCGGCGCCGCGTCCGAAGGGTAGCGTCACCACCGCGATGCCGTGGCGCCGCATCCCGACGATCGCCGGATCGAGCCCGCCGACGGCGACGATCACGGTGCCCGCGAGAATCGCTGCAGGCAGTAAGCCGCGCGGTCCAACCCCGCGGGTCACCGTGATGCGCGCCCACGCCTCGGTCGTCGTGAGCTCGTTGCGGGCGAGTAGCTGGCGTACGTCTGCTTCCAGATTGCGCTCCGGTACTCGAATGCCGAGCGCCGCCGCCGAGTCGTGCAGTCGCTGCAAGTGGGCTGCCGGGGCGATCAATGTCCCGCAGTCGCAGCGGAGCGTCTCGATGAGCGCGTCACCGTATTGAAAGCCACGGTCGAAGACGGAGACCCGGGCCTGCTCCGCATGCACCATGCGGCCGTCGATCAGGATGAATCCTGCGCCGCTCGTGCGTGCTGCGCCCGTCACGCGGCGCTCTCCGCGAGCGCTTGCGCCAGCGGCAGGGTCTTGAGCAGCACTTCGTCGTACTCGCGACGCGGGTCGGAGTCGGCGACGATGCCGCCGCCGGCGTGGTAGACGAGTCGCTCGGGGGTGACGATTGCCGTGCGGATGGCAACGTTCAAGCGAGCCCAATCGCGCCCGATCAGGCCGATTGCGCCGCTATAGAAGCTGCGCTCGCAGCTTTCGATCTCGTCGATGATCTCCATCGCCCGGATCTTCGGTGCGCCACTGATCGAACCTCCGGGGAAGGTCGCCCGCAGGAGTGCCGCCAGGCCGACGTCCGGGCGGAGTACGCCGGCAACCTCGGACACGAGATGGTGCAATGAGGGAAAAGATTCCACCCGCATCAGGTCGCGTACCGTGACGGAACCGGTGCGACACACGCGGCCGATGTCGTTGCGCTCGAGATCGACGATCATGACGTGCTCGGCGCGCTCCTTGGCGTCGGCGACGAGTTCGCGCTGCTGCTGGCGGTCCGCCGCGGCGCCCGTGGCGCGAGCACGGGTCCCTTTGATCGGGTACGTCGTCAGCAATTGCCCGTCACGCCGCAGGAAGCATTCCGGCGAGTTCGCTACCAAGGCGAAATCGCCGGCGTCGACGTACGCCCCGAACGGGACGGGGTGGCCGCGCTGGAGCGCCGCGAACAGACTCGCCGCCTCCGTGTGGCCTTGCGCGCTGAAACGCTGGGCCACATTGACTTGATAGATGTCGCCGGCGCCGATGTAGGCGAGGGCGCGGCCGACGGCTTCCTGGTGCTCGGCTCGGTCGAATTCCGCACGCAAACCCATCGACCAAGACGTGGAGCGCCGTTCGGGCAACCGTGCGGCGCGTTGCCGCACGGCTACGGCGATCGCGTCGAGGTCGACGTCGGCCCCCGGTCTTTGCCGCAGCTCCCAAGCGCCGCCGGCGTAGTCGTAGGCGAGGAGCCAGTCGTAGACGGCGGCGTGCAGGAGCGGTTGACCCGGACGTAGCGGCCGGCCAGGGCGCAGGCGCTCGATGCCCGAGCGCAGGTCGTAACTCAGGGCGGCGACTACGAAGCCGCACGGCGTCGCAGGAGCTTCGCGGTGGTACGTGTCGACGAAGCGCTCTAGCGCGACGAGCGGATCGAGATCGCCCGCCGGCACGCGACCGTCGACTGCGTTGATGCGTAATACGGCGCGCGGCGAGAAGCCCAGAAAGGCCGTGTTGCCACCCCATGAAGCTGCCGCCGAACCGTCCAGGGCGAACGCGTGCGGTTCTCCGGCGCAGCACTGCAATAGCGCCGCAGGGTCGAGCGCGAGATCCAAGGATCTCGTCAGTCCTTGCCTCACTATCCGATTCTTGCTCAATTCCATTCCCGTGTTTGAATCGCGCCCTTCCCTCTAACACACACCCCGCATCGTATGAACGCGTCCCCTCGACTGCTGCACCAAGTCAACCAGTCGACGGTCGCCGTCCAATCGGTTGCCCCCCCGAGCCATCCGTCGGTTGCCGTCCTCGGCCACGAGCGCACCGCCAGCGGCGTGGTGTTGCGGCCGGACGGGCTGATCCTCACCGTTCAGTATGTCGTTCTCGGCGCGCGGTCGGTCAGCGTCATCGATGCGGACGGGCGTGTTGTTCCTGCGCAGGTGGTAGCGCAGGACTTTCACAGTGGTATCGCGCTCATTCGAACGTCCGAGCCACTGGCCCCGGGGCTCGAGCCGTGCGACATCGGTGCGATTGCGCCTGGTGCGGACGTGTTCGTGGTCGCGGTGACGTCGGACGGCACCCGCGCCGTGAACGACGGCATCGTCACGTCGGTGGCCGCGTTCGAGGCCAATTGGGAATTCACTCTCGACCATGCGATCGCGACGTCGGCGCGCAGCCCCGGTCTCGGCGGCGCGCCCGTGGTCGATGCGCGCGGTCGGGTTCTGGGCATCACATTCCTCGATCTGGGCGAGGTCGGTCGGTTCACGTTGGCGATCCCCGCAGCGTGCTACGCCGCCCATCACGCGGAGCTGCTCGATAACGGGCGCCGGGTCAGCCGCGCGCCACGCGCATGGGCCGGCTTCTTCTGCTACACCTTCCGCAGTCATGTCGTCATCGCCGGGGTGCTGCCCGGATCTCCCGCCGAATCTTCCGGAATGCGCGCGGGCGACGTCATTGTTGCGCTCGACGACCAGCGTGTCGTCGACCAGCGCGGCTTGTACGAGCGCTTGTGGTCGCAGCCGCCGGGTAGCGAACGTGCCTTCCGCGTTTTTCGCGGCGACGACACGGCGGAGTTGATGGTGCGTACCACCGAAGCGGAAAGGTTCTTCGCCTGAACTGATGGCCCACTCAGAACACTCCAATCCGCGCATCGCCTGCCTCTACGGGGCGCCCTTCGAGCCTTTTGTCGGCGACATCATCCGCGACCTGAGCGCCGGCGTATTCGCCGTCGGCGGCCATATGTTTCCGGTGACGATCGAGAATGCCTGCGCCCATCCAGGTGGGCTCCCGGAAGTCGACGCGCTTTATGTACTCCCCTTCGACAGCCCGGGTACGCGGGCGGCTCGCGAAGACGAGGAGGCGCTGGTGGGACGTTTGTTCCCCAGAGTCCCCCTGGTGACGCCATTCGCGGTACAGAACCTTTGCTGGGACAAGGTCGCCACCCAGGAGCGCTTGCTCAAGCAGGGTGTGCCGATGCCGGCGGCGATCGTCACCGATGACTTCGCCGAGGTGAAGTCATTCGTGCGCGAGCACCGCTTCGCCATCCTCAAGGAGCCGAAGTCGTGCGGTGGTGCCGGGCACCTCGTCGCCTGGATCGAAGACGGCCGGGTCGTCGGCGACTGCGGCAGCCACCAGTACCGCATCGAGCCGCGGCGCGGGGGCAGGATCGAACTCGACGGCGACCGGTTGCACTACCCGGGGCCATACTATCTGCAACGCCTGATCGCGCACCAAGGCAGAGGCATGCCTCTGCCGGGCCAAGTGCTGCGTGCCTACATCGTCGACAAAGAGGTACCGTTCTGGACCGAGCGCTACCGGGAGAATTACCGTCGGCCGTCGGACCTGATCATCAACGCCGGCTTGGGCGCACGCTATCGGTTTCTGCACAACGTGAGCCACGAGGCGAAGATGCTCGCACTGCGTGCGGCCGAAGCGCTCGGCATGACGTCGGGAGTGATCGATTTGATTCGCACGCCGGGCGCCGGGCCGTACGTGCTCGAGGCCGACGTCGATAGCCGCCACATGGTCGTCGACCGTAGCTTCAAGCGGATACCGGAGTACCGCGATTTCTTCGACTTCGACGACCACGTGGCGCGTGCGGTCATGCGCGGACTACGTCAGCCGCCGCCGGAGATACCACGGGCGGAGCGCACGGCGCGTCGGCACAAGGATCGCGCGCCGCGGCGCCTTTGACGCCCCGACAATTGGGTGCTACCGCGATCTTTCTACCCCTTTGATGGAGGTTCGCCATGAGACTTCTCGCTGCCGTTGCCGTCTTTGCCCTTCTCGCTGCAGGCTCTTCCGCTGCGGCCGAGCCGATCCACTTCTCGAAGCTCATCGAGTTGCTCCCGGGGGCTGATGCGCTCGAGGGATTCGAACGCCAGAAGCCAGAGGGCACGACCACGGCGGCGATGGGGTTCCACACGACGGTGGTCTCGGCGGTCTATGAGGGCACGGACGACGATGCCAAGACGATCAAGATCCAGTACACCGACGGCGCGCCGACGCAGTTCGTGACGATGGCGTACGGCGCGCTCGCGCAGTTCAGCCAGGAGAGCACCGAGGGCTACGAGAAGGGCGTCAAGCTCGGCGATTTCCAGGCGATCGAGAAATTTCGGAACGAGCCTCAGGATGGCACGCTGACGGTGGTCGTCGACCAAATTCTGGTCCAGATCGACACCAGTAAGCTCCCCGCCGAAACGTTGCGCACGGTCTGGGAGAAGATCCCGGCCAAGGAACTCCTTGCCGCCAAGAAATCGGAGTAGGGGCGCGTCGGGAGTCGCTACGGTGCGTTGCCGCTACAGTTGATCGCGATAGCTCGGATGAGCGATTGCGCGCAGCGCGTCAGCGCGCTGGCGCAGGGTGCGACCGCGCAGCCGGGCGACGCCGAACTCGGTAACGACCACATCGGCGCTGACGCGCGGAATTGTCGCCGGTGCCTCCGCCGCTAGCCGCGTGACGATCTTCGAGAACGCGCCGTTTTCGGTGGTCGAACTCAGCGCCAGAACCGCCATGCCGCCCGCTGAAGCCGCGGCGCCGTCGACGAAGTCGAGGCTGCCGCCGGCACCGCTCATCTGTACTCCACCCACCGTCTCACCATTGATCTGGCCGTGCAGGTCGACTTCGACGGCGGAATTCACCGACACGAAGCGCGGCAGCCGCGCGATGCTGTGAAAACCGTGGGTTACTGCCGTCGGTTGCAACTCCACCGCTTTCGTTCGCGCAACCCACTCGTAGAGCTTCGCCGTGCCGCAGAGTTCTCCGGTCACCACCTTCGCGTCGTGTCGGCTGCGCTCGACGAAATCGATCAGCCCATCCGTCAGCATTCCCGAGTGGAGGTGCGCGCCGCGGACTTCGTGCAGGCGGCTGAGAACGAGGTCGGGGATCGCACCGACACCGATCTGCACCCACGCGTCGCGCGGCACCAGATCGAGCACGAGATCGGCGATACGCTCGTCCCGCTCGCTGCGCCGCGGGCTGCGATACTCGCCGAGCGGTTGCTCCGACTCCACCGCAAAGCTGATGCGCTCGACGGGAATCTCGGACTGTCCGCGGGTGCGTGGCATGTTCGGATTGATCTCGGCGATCACCATTCGCGCGACTCGGGTCAGTTCCTGGTAGAGGCTCACCGAGATGCCGAGGTTGACGCGGCCGTTCTCGGGTGGCGCCACTTGGATGACGACGACGTCGGGCGGCAGGGGGCCGTCGGGGGCGACGACGCTCAGCACGTCGCGGAAGCGCAGCGGCAGAAAGTCGGCCCGATGCTCGTGAAACAAGGGACGCAGCTTCGCCGAGGCCTGCCACGTGGTGTAGGTGAAGTGCTTGCCGAGGCCGCGCTCCAGATAGGCGTATGCGCCGAACTGCAGCCCGGAGTAGAGATGGAGGTGCCGAAAGCGCTCGTGCTCCTCGCGAAAGGCGGTGTAGATCGCCGTCGGCTCGATCGCGCCGTGCGGCAGGATCACGCGCGCGCCGTCGGGAATGCGTCGGATCGCTTCGCGTGCGTTGAGGATCTGCATCACACGTCCCGGCTACGTTCCTTGAACTCCACCATGTAGCCGTCGGGATCCGCGGCATAGATCGAGCGCCCCCAGCCACTGGCACCCATGCGCACTGCCGGCGCCTCCTCGAGCAGCATGACGCCTTTCTCGTTCAGGAAGACGATTGCCTCGTCGAGCGAGCCGTCGATCTCGAGGCAGCAATGCAGATAGCCGCCGCTCGCCGCGCCGGCCGCGGCGTCGAAGTTCGGGTCGGGCACGAGGTCGAGCAACTGTGCGCCGATGCGGACGGAGACGAACGGTCGCGTTCCGGCACGGTGCTCGTCGAGGAAGAGCACCGGTAGCCCTAGTAGATCGCGATAGAAGCCGAGTGCGCGCTCGATGTCGCGCACTCGCAAGACGAAGTGATCGAGCGCTCGCACCTGGATCATTTGTTTCTCACGCGCCGATCTCGGCCAACGCGCGCACCACTTCGATCTGGCCGGTGCCGCAAATGATGGTCTGTACGCCCGACTCGCGCCAGGCTCCCAGTCGGTCGGCGATGCGCTCCTTGGGGCCGATCAGCGTCACCTCGTCGACGAGTTCATCGGGAACCGCGGCTGCGGCGTCGCCCTTTTTGCCGTCGAGGTAGAGGTCTTGGATTGTCTTCGCGGCTTCCTCGAAGCCGTAGCGGCAGGCGAGGTCGTTGTAGAAGTTCTTGCCGCGCGCGCCCATGCCGCCGATGTACAGGGCGAGCATCGGCTTGATCAGGTTGCGCCCGCCGGCCACGTCGTCGGTGAGGATCACCGTTACCGTCGGGGCGATGTCGAAGTCCGCGAGGCTCTTGCCGCCTCCAGCCTTGGCAAAGCCGCGCTCGAGCGCGGCGCGGTAGGCGTCGGTGCGCGTCGGCGAGAAGAAAATCGGAATCCAGCCGTCGGCGATCTCCGCCGTCTGTTCGACGCTCTTCGGCCCGATCGTCGCCAGGTAGATCGGAATCTGGCGCCCGTGCAGGATCGACTTTAGCGGCTTGCCGAGGCCGCTCGCGCCAGCGCCGCGATAGGGAATCTGATAGTGCTCGCCCTCGTGCTCGAGCGGCGCCTCGCGCGCCCAGATTTTGCGGAGTATCTCGATATACTCACGCGTGCGTTTGAGCGGCTTGCCGTAGGGTACCCCGTGCCAGCCCTCGACGACCTGCGGCCCCGACACCCCGAGCCCGCACAGAAAGCGTCCTCCAGTGAGCTGGTCGAGGGTCGTCGCGGTCATTGCGGTCATCGCCGGCGAGCGCGCCGGCATCTGCATGATCGCCGTGCCGAGCTTGATCTGCTGCGTCTGCCCGGCGATCCAAGCCAGCGGCGTCACCGCATCGGAGCCGTAAGCCTCCGCCGTCCAAACCGAGTGAAACCCGAGCCGATCCGCCTCCTGCACCAGTTCGACGTTGATCGACATCCGCGACCCCGAATACCCAGCATTGATCCCAAACCGCATCACGCCCTCCCAAGAATCAGTCCATGCAGTCCATGGATTTGCATGGACTGCATGGAGATCTCTACTACTCAGCCGCCAAGTCTTCGACCGACAGGGGGACGTCCTGCTTGACGTTCCGCGCCAGCTGGCGGCCGACGACGTTTTCGAACTCGCTCGCTGGTATTCCGGTGCCCGGCTTCTTCGCGCCGAGGTGGCGGCGCTCGAGGACGGTGCCCGCCGGCAGATCGGCGAGCGGTACGACGCTCTTCATGAAAATGCCGCGCAGTGGCTCGATGTGCGCGGCGACGCTCGTCTTGTCGAGTGGATGCGCCTGCATCCGTTCGATGAAGCGAACGCCAGCGACGAGGGTCTTCAACTCCTCTGGCGTTACCGAGGCGATGACGTCGGGGCCGAACATCTCGCGGCTCAGCGTGAGGTGTACTTCGAGAACCTGAACCCCGATCGTCGCCGCCGCGAGCCCGGGGTAGATCGTACCGGAATGGTCGGAGAGCCCGACAGCGCAGCCGTATCGCGCACGGATCGTGGACAGGAGATTGAGCCCGATCATCTCCGGCGGACTCGGGTACTGCGTCGAGCATTGCAGCACCGCCAATGGCGAGGTGCTGCGGCGCAGCCGGGCGACGGCAGCGTCGACTTCGGCCCAGGCGCTCATCCCGGTAGACAGCATCACCGGCAACCCGGTGGCGCCGATTGCGTCGAGCATCGGGAAGTTGGTGATTTCGCCGGAGGCGATCTTCCAGCCCGCAACTCCGATCTTCTGCAACAGGTCGACCGCGGCTTCGGAGAACGGCGAACTGAGAAACACGATGCCGGCATCGGCGGCGTGGCGTTCGAGCCCGTGCCACTGCTCGGGCGTGAACTCCATGCGCCGCCAGTAGTCGTACCGGGTCTCGTCCTGGCGGCTGAAACGGGTGCGCCAGGGCTCTGCCGGGGTGCTCTCGGCAGCGGCGATATGGGTCTGAAACTTGACGGCATCGGCACCGGCGCGGGCAGCGGCGTCGATGAAGGAATGTGCCATGCCGAGACTGCCGTCGTGCGCCTGGGCGACTTCGGCGACCACGGTGCACGGCGCGGACGGATCGGGCGCGGAAAGCCAAGTTCGCGGCGTTGGGGTCGACGTCATGCGGATCTCGGTAGCGGGCTGGACTGTAAGGTAAGCGTCATTCCCTGACAAGCAACGCGCCGCCGTCCGGGGCGGCATCGAGAAGCTTCCGCACCAAGGCGACGGCTTGCTCGCGGCTATTCGCGTTCGGCGGACCGGAATGCGGCGTGCCGTTGCCGAGTGTGACCGCTTGGCCCGAGTCGAACAGGTGCTGCAGCGCGGCGCGCGGTCGGCGTGGGGCGTAGAGCCAGCCACCGCGAATCAAGAAGAAGTAGATTCGCCGGAGGAGACCGGCTCGACGGCGGGCAAACTGGTCGAGCGCTTCGAGCAAGCGCAGCGGCCAGGCGCCGCGCTTGGGCAGTTCGAAGAGGTGCAGCGGTTTCCCGGTCGCGGCCGCCTCGAGCGCCATCGACAGGCTGTCGCCGGTGACGACGATCTCGTCGGCCAGCGCGAGGTAGGCGCGGTAGGGATTGTCGCCCCCTTTGCTCCAGAGAAACGCGTGGTGCGGCGCGTTCACTGCTTCCAGCAACGCGGTCGCGGCGGCCGCACTGGTGCGTGGGCTGGTGGCGATCAATAGGCTACCGCGCTGCGCACGTGCGAGCGCTGCAGCGCGGCGTCCCAACTCGCTGGCGGTCTCGGCATCGAGTTGGAAGGGAGTCGCGTCGCCCCCGACCAAGACCGCGATCCACGGCCGCGGTAGGTCGATGATTCGCGCACGCCAGGCATCGGCTGCGGCCGCGAGTTCGCGCGGTTCGAGATCGCTGATCGGCGCTTTCAGTTCGATCACGTTGGCGGCTGCGGGAAGTCCGTACTGCGGCGTGGTCAAGATGAGGTCGAACTCGGAGACCGGCGCGCGCGGTCGTCCGAGGTGAACCAGGCGCGCGCCGCAGCTCTGCCGAATCCAAAGGGCGACCGGCACGCTGCGCCAGCCGACCGAGAGGACCAAGTCCGGCCAGGGCGGCGTCAGCAGCGCCCGGCTGGCCGCCGTGAGCGGCGCGAGGCTGGGCCGTCGGCCATACGACGGCGTCCATCCGGGCCAGCTTCCCTGGTACGCGAGCTCCTTGAATTCGGCTCTCCAGGGCAGCGCCGCCGCGAGCGCTTGCAGTTGCCGGTTGTCCCCCGCGCGGCGGCCGAGCAGTACCCACACGCGGGGCGGGACGGCGTGCGTCAAGGCTGGTAGACCTCCCGCTCCGTCGCCGTTCGCGCGGCGAGTATCGCGCGCACGCGGCTTTCCGGCACGCCGAGCAGCCGTGCAACCATGACGCTCGCCGCCAGTGCGCGCACGGCGGTAGCGCCGACCAACTCGCGTCCGAGGCGGAAGCGCTCGTCGCCGCTCGTCAGCTCGCGGTGCTCGCCGTCGATGTAGTCTGCGACGCCGAATGCGTGCGGCGTCGTTGCGGCGGCGAGCAGGGGATCGTCGCGACAGATCGCCACCGGCAGGCCGCGCAACTGCATCGTCGCGATCAGTTCGCCGATTTCGTCCTGGAGCGTCTGCAGCGCGTCGATGTCGCCGCCGTCACCGGCGGAGAGCGGGGTGATCACGGCGACGTCGGGGCAGACGATCGACAGTAGTTCGCGCATGTCGCCGGCGCGGCGCGCGCCGAACTCCAACACCAGGATGTCGACGGAATCCGGCGCGAGGGCATGGCGGAGCCCACGCGTCAGTGCCCGGGCAACCGCCGACGGACGCTTCGATGGCAAGCGTACACCGAGGATGGCGAGGGCGAGGCCGATCTCGGTATTGTGCGACAGGGGGTTGCTGCGGACGCGAAAGTGCTCGCGCAACAACTCCGTGAGCGTGCGCTTGAGCACCGTCTTGCCGCGTCCTCCGGCGATGGCGACGATTCGCGGCCGGTGGCGGCGGAGGCTCAGCTTGGCGAGCGCCCGCAATGTCCCCTGGCCAGCCCTTCGCCAAAGCGACGCCGGCGCCGGTACCGGCGCCGCCGCAGCACCGCTGGGGAGCGAATGAGTCCGCAGCGCGTGGCCCGCAAAGTAGTCGTCGAGGCGATCGAAGGCGCGCTCGATGTCCTGCGGCGGCCGCGCGTAGCAGATCCGCAGGTGGGCTTCGCCGGTCGGCCCGAAGGCCACGCCCGGAACCAGTGCGACGTGGGCTCGTTGTAGGATGTCGTGTGCCAGCGCACGCGAGTCGCGCGCCAGCGGCACGGTGTCCTTGACGCGCGGGAAGGCGAAGTACGACGCGTTCGGCATCTGGTAGTCGAAGACGCGGTCGAGTGCGTCGAGGCGCTCGACGACGCGGTCGCGACGCTCTCTGAACTCGCGCCGGAAATGTTCGACGAACGGCGCGCCGAAACGCAGTGCGGCGATCGCGGCATGCTGGGAGATCACCGGGGCGCAGGTCACGAGCGTGTCGTGCACAGCGAGGATCTCATTGACGAGGGCGCGCTCGCCGTGGAGGAAGCCGACGCGCCAGCCGGTCATCCCGAATGCCTTCGAAAACGAGCAGACGCGCAAAACACGGTCGCGGTGGTGCTCGAGCTTCGCCGGATTCCCTGCAGGGGCGCTGGTGTAGAGGAAGTCTTTGTAGACCTCGTCGGTGATCACCAACAGTCCGTGGCGTTCGGCCAGACGCATCAACTCTTCCGTTTGATCGACCGAGTAGACGGTGCCGGTCGGGTTGTTGGGATTGCAGATCAGAATTGCCCGGGTGTGGCTGGAGATGGCTTGGGCGATGGCATCGGTGTCGAGGTCGAAGTTGCGATCCTCGTCTAGGGCAACGAAGCGCGGGCGCGCGCCGGTGAGTCGGATCGCCGGCAAATACGAGGCGTAGGTCGGCGAAGCGACGATGACCTCGTCGCCCGGTCCGACGGTGGCGAGCAGGGTCGCAGCGATCGCTTCGATCGCGCCGCAGGTGACGAGGATCTCGCCGTCCGGGTCGTAGCGCATGCCGTCCGCGAGCAGCGCCTCGCTGATCAATTCACGCAGTTCCGGCAACCCCGGCGACAGGGAGTACTTGGCACAGACGCCCTCGGCGAGCCGTTCGGCGACGTACTGCTTGATCGGCTCGGGGGTATCGAAGCTCGGGATGCCCTGGGCCAGGGAGACGACGTCGGGCAACCGGCTCGCTTCGATCTCGACCGCCTTGATCGGCGAAATCTGCACCGGAGCGGCGCTCATCGCGGGGTTACGGCGCGTGGGCTGGCGAAACGGAAGCGGCGGCATCGCCACGCTTCATACCATCAATCGGAATCCAAGACAGGGCGCGTGGGATGCGCTTGATCGAGGTGATCGGTGCGGTTCGCGACGAGCACTCCCCAGTGAGGTTCCTTACGTTCGATGAAATGGATCGAACCGAGATCGATCGCGCGGTCGGTATGCTGTTCGAGCGGTTCGTCGAGTAGGTATGCGAGGAGCGTCGCGATGACGCCCTTGTGCGCGACGATGAGCAGGCGTTCAGGAAGCTCGGGGTAGCGGGCGGCGAAGGCGGCCGTGACCCGGCGCCGGAAGCCGAGTACGGAGTCGCCGCCAGGGTACGAGAACGCGGCGAAATCGGCGCGCCATCGTAAAAAGAGTTCGGCGTCGCGCGCTTCGATCTCGGCCGCGGTCAACCCCTCCCAGTCGCCGAAGTTGACCTCGTCGAAGTCGGCGAGCGCGGACGCCGGGAGGTGCGGAGCGATGATGCGCGCCGCTTCGGTCGAGCGTTGCAGGGTGCTGGTCAATGCGAGGTCGAAAGCTTCGCCGCGCAGCGTCCGCGCAACGCAGCGCATCTGTTCGATGCCGTGGGGGCTGAGCGCAACGTCGTTGGCGCCGTGGTAGCGAATACTCGATTCGCCCAGGGTTTCGCCGTGGCGCACGAGGGTGATGAAGCGTGGTGGCATGCGGTCGATCGAAGCTAGGTTCTTGTTGAATGCGTCTCTGCGGATTGTAGCAGCCCGCTGAAAATCTCCCGCACGTGTTTCGACGAGCTCAGCACGAACGGATGCCGCCCCGATTCCAAGCCAATTCCTCGTTCGCCTTCACCCCGTCGAAGGGCGCCTCGGCTCCATCAACGCGCTGCTAGCAGCCTGTTGAAAGACTGGCTGGCGCTTCGAGACGCCCCTCCGGGGCTCCTCAGCGCGAACGGAATCGCTCGGTTTGCCGTTCGGCCTGAGGAGGCGCGTAGCGCCGTCTCGAAGGTGAGAAGACTTTTTCAACGGACTGCTAGCCCGCTAGCGGTCGGTCCCGGAACCGTTCGCCGCCGCCAGTGGTACCACGACAGTGCGGGCACGCAGCATACGAGCACGCCGCCGACTGCCATCGCCCAATCGCTGCCGTGCAGCGGTTGGAGATGCAGGCGCTCCGCAAAAGCCGGAACCTGGATCAGCGCTGTCGAGACGCCGATCGTCGCGGCGGTGATCCAGCGCGCCGTCGCCGTGCGTAGCCCGCTCAGGATCGCGGTCAATGCGGCACTGGAGAGCGTGAGGATTGCGAGCGCCATCGCCCGGCCGTGCGATGGCGCTGCATCGATGCCGATGATGCGCTGATGGGTTGCGAGAATCAGCAGGGCGAGCGCGACGCCGACGCCGAGAAGGCCGGCCCACTGCGCCCGTGAAAAGAAGTGCGCCGCTTGCCGCCGCCGTGCGGGAGCCAAGCGATCGGACTCGGGAAGGTCTTGGAATACGAGCAGCGCTGTCGGGTGGATGATCAACTCGAGCCAGACGATGTGGATCGGCAGATACAAGACCGGATGGCCGAGCAAGGGCACGAGCGCCGCGGTGATCACCAGCGGCACGTGGATCATGAGCAGGTAGGCAAAGCTCCGTTGGAGATTGCCGAAGAGTTGCCGTCCCTCGGCGATGGCGCCGACGATGGTGCGGAAGTTGTCGTCGAGCAGCACGATCGAGGCGGTCTCGCGCGCGCTGCGCGTGCCGCGTTCGCCCATCGCGATGCCGATGTCTGCGGCCTGCAGCGCCGGCACGTCGTTGACTCCGTCGCCGGTGACCGCGACCACCTCGCCGAGGCGCTGCAGGGCTCGGACCAGCGCCAGTTTCTGTGTCGGTGCGGCACGGGCGATTACCGCGACGTTGCGCAGTTCTGCTTCCCCGCCCGCCTCTATCAATTCCTCCATCGCCGCCGCCGTTAGCACGCGCGGTAGCTCATCGCCGAGGCCGATCTCGCGGGCGACCGCTGCCGCGGTCAGGGGATGGTCGCCGGTCACCATGATGGTGTGGATGTTCGCCGCGCGGCAGTTGGCGATCGCGTCGGCCACGCCGGCGCGAACCGGATCTTCGAACGCGAGCAGGCCGAGAAAGCGATACCCGTGGCTTGGTTCGTCGCGCTGCCAACCATCGCCCTCGAGCGGTTGCCAGGCGCAGGCGATGACCTTGTGTGCACCGCGAGCCAATTCGTCGACGCGTTCTTCCCAAGTCGCACGCTCGGCCCCGGTGACGCCTGCGACAGCGAAGATGACCTCCGCCGAGCCCTTCGTCGCCGCCAGTACTTCGCTGCCGTCGCTGCCCTCGATCCGAACGACGGCACTCTCGCGGCGGCTGTCTTCGGAGAATGGCGCGCGTTCGATTTCCTCGGTTGGTTCCAAGTCGACGCCGCGCTGGGCGGCCGCACGGAAGATGGCCGCGTCGAGCGGGTCGTCACCGGCGCGGCGCGAAGCAACCGTCGCGAGTGCGAGCAGCCGTCCCTCGTCGACGCCGGGTGCCGGCACCAGGTGGGTGAGATCGAGCTGACCTTCCGTGATCGTGCCGGTCTTGTCGGTGCAAATGCAGGAGATGCGCCCGACGTTCTCGACCGAGACGGCACGCCGGACGAGCGCCTTGCGCTGCGCCAGGCGGTAGACGCCGACGCCGAGGAAGAAGGTGAAGACGACGGGAAACTCCTCCGGCAGCGCTGCGACGGCGAGCGTCAGCGCGCTCACCAGCGCATCGGCCCACCCGTGGCCCTGGTACAAACGGACAGCAGCGAGCAGCGCGCAGGTCGCGCTCGCTGCCAAAACCAGAACCTTGACGAGGTTGCCGATCGCCAACTGGAGTGGCGTGCGTTCGTGCGCACCACCGCGAGTGGAACGGACGATCTCGCCGTAGAGGGTTTCGTGGCCGGTGAAGACGACGGACAGCGTCGCCTCGCCCGTCAACACTCGTGTTCCCGCAAGCCCCCAATGTTCGGCACCTACGGCGACGTCACCGGTGCCGGCCGGCCGCGGCGACAGCGCGTGCTTGCGGACCGGGAACGATTCGCCGGTGAGGGCCGCTTCCTCGACTTGCAAGTCTTGTGCGGCGAGCAGCACGCCGTCGGCAGCGAACGCCTCGCCGGGACGGACCAGGACGATGTCCCCCGGGACGACATCCGCAGCGCTGAGGGTGATGAGCACACCCTCGCGGCGCACGGTTGCCTGCGCCGCGAGATGGCTGCGCAGTCCGCTGGTGGATGCCTGGGTGCGGTGGTGCAGGACGATGTCCATGCCGACCAGCGGCAGTACGGCGAGCAGAAGAGTCGCCGACTCCAGGCGGTCGCCGAGGATTGCGTAGAGGGCGCTGGTGCCGAGCAGGAACCAGATCATCGGGTCGGCTGCGGTGTCGCGGATGAGTTGCCACCAAGGGCGGCCGACGACCTCGACGATGTCGTTCGCGCCGAAGCGCTGGCGCTGCGCAAGGACGGCGCCTTGGTCGAGACCGGTGTCGGGGTCGATGGACCCGACGAGCCGGTTCAGGGGAAGGACGCGGCGGCTCATCTGCGTCGTTACCTAATCGGCGACGGGCGGTGATGCGACGACGATGCCGGCGACCTGCACGTCGACGACCATGCGTTGGGGGTGGGACGTGCGCACCGTGATGGTTTCGGTGAACTTGCCGAGCGGCGCTCGGGAGTCGATTTCGATGCCGAAGCGTTGGCCGGCGCCGCGCGTGCCGTTGCGCCACTGCGGCTTGGCGATCCAGCCGCGCGGCTTGATCGCCAAGGCACGTGCCGTGGCGTGGCGCGGGAAAGAGAGCTGCACCTCGTTGCTTGCGCGGGTACCGCGCACGACCTCGCCGACATAGAGCTGCCGGGGCTCGGTGATCACGTGCGGTTCGATCTCGGCCGCGACCTTCAGTGCGGTCACCGGGTTGGCCGGATCGTTGGAGAATACCGTGAACGTGCGGGTCACGGCGCCGGCGAGGTCGTCGGTGGCCATCGAGACCTCGATGGCGCCAGCCTGGCGCGGCGCGATGACGCCAGTGTCGCCGACGATGGCGGTACAGTCGCATGCGGCGCGCACGCCGCTGATGTGAAGCATTCGCTCGCCGCCGTTGCGAATCGTGAAGCGGTGCCGGACCTCGGTGCCTTGCTCCAGCGTGCCCGCGTCGAAGCGGCTATCGTCGAGCACGATCCGCGGCGGCCCCGCCGGCGAATCCGCCGTGTCGACCACGCACGCGGAGATGCTGAGAACGGCGAGCGCGAGCGCCACGATACGAGGTGCCGTCGGTTCCATGGTCTTCCTGTACCGCCCCGAGGCGATTCAGGCCAATGCCCGAGGGTTGCCGGAGTTCCTCTTGGCCGGCTCCCGGGGAAGTTCCCCCGTCGTGCGGCCGCATGATTCCTTGACAACCGCATAACGCTCCTCTAACTGTCGGAGTACCATGTTTTCCTCGAGAAGCAACGCCGGGCCGAGCGCACAGCTCGTTCTCCTTCTTACGTGCCCGCCCGGCGCGTCTGGAGGAGCGTAGATAACGCAACCGAAGGACGCCATGGGCGGGAAACCACCCGTGGCGTTTTTGTACGAGATCCAGGGCCACGGGTAGCTTCCCCCCGTGGCCCTTCTTTTATCTGGCCCCGGCACGAATGCCGGTCCGAGGGAGGTGCATCATGAAAAACGACCCGAACGCAGTCTGGATCTTCGATACCACCCTGCGCGACGGCGAGCAGTCGCCGGGCGCGACGATGAACGTCGAAGAGAAGGCCGTCATCGCCCGGCAGCTGGAGAAACTGAACGTCGACGTCATCGAGGCCGGCTTCGCCGTCTCCTCGCCCGGCGACTTCGATTCCGTCGTGCGTGTGGCCGAAGTGGTCACCGAGCCCATCGTCCTGAGTCTGGCGCGCACCCGCGAGGCCGACATCACCCAGGCGATCAAGAGCGTCGAGAAGGCCAAACACCCGGGCATCCACATCTTCATCGCGACCTCCGACCTGCACTTGGAGCGCAAGTTGATGATGAGCCGCCAGGAGGTGATCGACGCCGCCTGTTGGGCCGTGGAGTTCGCCCGGAAGCACGTCGAGTACATCGAATTCTCAGCCGAGGACGCGTCGCGCTCCGACCGTGCCTACATGGGCCAAGTCTTCGCCGAGGTCATCCGCTGCGGCGCCTCGACGCTGAACGTCCCCGACACGACCGGCTATGCCGTTCCGTACGAGTTCGGCGCTCTGGTCGCCGATCTGATCGAGAACACCCCCGGTGGCAAGAACGTCCGCTGGAGCGCGCACTGTCACAACGACTTGGGCATGGCCGTCGCCAACTCGTTGGCCGCGGTACACAACGGTGCCCGTCAGATCGAATGCACCATCAACGGCATCGGCGAGCGCGCCGGCAACACTTCGATGGAAGAAGTCGTGATGGCGATCGAAACCCGGCGCGATTTCTATGGCGTCAGCACCAACATCGTCACCGAACAGATCTACCCGGCAAGCCGCCTGCTGTCGCAGGTCACCGGCCTGGTGGTCCCCGCCAACAAGCCGATCGTCGGCGCCAACGCGTTCGCCCACGAGGCGGGTATCCATCAGGACGGGGTTCTCAAGGACAAGCAGACCTACGAAATCATGCGGCCGGAGTCGGTCGGCATCCAGAGCAACAAGCTGGTGCTGGGCAAGCACTCCGGCCGGCACGCGTTCTCGGAGCGACTGAAGGAGTTGGGCGTCGACCTGTACTCCGTCGACATGAACACCGCCTTCAAGCGCTTCAAAGAGCTGGCCGACCGCAAGAAGAACGTCTACGACGAAGACTTGTTGTCGATCGTCACCGAAGAGTCGGTCCGCGGCGCCGATCGCTTCGAGCTGGTGGAACTGTCGGTGGCATCTTCTTCGACGTCGATTCCGCATGCCCAGGTGACGCTGCGCATCGACGGTGAGGAAAGACGCGGCGAGGGCGACGGCGATGGCATGGTCGACGCCTGTTACAAGGTCATCGCGCAAATCACCGGCATTCAACCCAAGTTGGATCGCTACGCGGTCAAGGCGATCACCGGCGGCACCGACGCGTTGGGCGAGGTCTCGTGCCTGATCAACGTCGACGGTGTCACGGTTTCGGGGCAGGGCTCGCATACCGATACGGTCCAGGCGAGCGCGTTGGCCTTCGTCAACGCATTGAACAAGCTGCAGATGCGCGGCGCCTACAAGCGCGCGCCGGAATCCAAGGGGCCGTAGAGTCCGGCGCCCACCAACGAGGAACGGAGAGAGTGCAGTGAAGATCCTATTGCTTCCCGGAGACGGTATCGGCCCCGAAGTCGTTGCCCAGGCCCAAAAGGTCGTCGATGCTTGCGCGTCGCGCTGCGGCTTTCATGTCGAGTTCGACGATGCGGTCATCGGCGGCGCCGCCATCGATGCGTTTGGAATCGGCCTGCCCGACGGCGCTTTGCGCCTCGCGCAGGCCAGCGACGCGATCCTGCTCGGCGCGGTCGGCGGGCCGAAGTGGGATGACCCGAAAGCAACGGTGCGCCCGGAACAGGCACTCCTCGGTCTGCGCAAGGGGCTCGAGCTGTTCGCCAACCTGCGCCCGGTGCAGGTCATTCCGGAGTTGCTCGATGCGGCACCGCTGAAGCCGGAGATCCTGCGCGGCGTCGATCTCGTCGTCGTTCGCGAACTCACCGGCGGCATCTACTTCGGCAAGCCGAGTGAGCGCCGTGGCGAGCCAGGCGATCGTTCGGCTGTCGATACGCTCGTCTACGCGGAGCACGAGGTCGAACGGCTGATGCGCTCGGCATTCGAACTCGCCCGGCAGCGCCGCAATAAGGTCACCTCGGTCGACAAGGCGAATATCCTCTCCACGTCCCGCCTCTGGCGCGAAGTCGCCGAGGAGGTGCGCCGCGACTATCCCGACGTCGCGTACGAGAACGTCCTCGTCGACGCGATGGCCATGCACCTGTTGCGCCGACCGCGTGATTTCGACGTCATCGCCACCGAGAACATGTTCGGCGACATCCTCACCGACGAAGCCTCGATGCTCGCGGGCTCGATGGGCATGCTGCCTTCGGCCTCGATCGGCGACGAGAAGAACGGTCTCGGCCTGCCCCGCGGTCTCTATGAGCCGATCCACGGGAGTGCGCCCGATATCGCCGGGAAGGACCTTGCCAACCCGCTCGCTGCGATTCTGTCGGCAGCGATGATGTTGCGTTACTCGCTCGGTCAGTCCACTGCCGCGGCGATGATCGAGGCGGCCGTCGCCCAGACCATGCGCGACGGCTTGCGCACGGCCGACATCGTCCAGACAGGCACCACGACGCTCGGCTGCGCGGCGATGGGCGCTGCAGTGCTCGAAAGGTTGGGTGCCTGAGTGCCGCCGCTCACTCCGACCATTGCCGTCATCGGCGCAACCGGCCTCGTCGGCCGCGAGCTGATCGACGTGCTCGAGCAACGCCAATTTCCGCTCGGCGGACTGCGCCTGTACGCATCGTTGCGCTCTGCTGGCGAGGTGCTCTCGTGCGGCGGGAGGACGCCGGCAGTTGAACTCCTCGACAGCGCGTCGTTCAACGATGTCGACATCGTCTTCCTCGTCGCCGGCGAACAGGTCAGCGCGACGTGGATCAGCCGACTCGAGGAGAGCAAGGCCGTCGTTATCGACACTTCCCAACTTTTTGCTACCGATCCCGACGTGCCGCTGGTCGTTCCCGAGGTCAATGGCGCGGACCTCGAAGACTTCCGTCTGCGCGGCATCGTTGCGAGTCCCGACCCGGCCACGATCGCGCTCGCGGTCGTGCTCAACCCGATTCGCGAGAGTGTCGGGATTCGCCGCGTCGTGGTCACCTCGATCGAGTCCGCCTCTGGAATCGGCCAAGCCGGCATCGACGAGTTGCATCGCCAGACGCTCGACCTGATGCAAGGGCGCAGCGTCGAGCCCAGCAGCTTTCCCCGCCGCGCCGCCTTCAACCTCTTTCCGCAGATCGGCGAGCTGCTCGCCGGCGGTGTAACGAAGGACGAGGCGATCACGATCAATGGCTTGCGTCGCGTGCTCGACCAAGCCGACCTGCCGGTCAGCATCACCCGCGTGCGCGCACCGCTGTTCTTCGGCCACGCGTTGTCGATCAGTGTCGAGACGCTCGAACCGCTGGTGCTCGAGGATGCGGTCGAACTCTTGCGTGCGGCTCCCGGCATCCTGTACCCCGAAACGGTCGAGGAGGGACGCTACCCGACGCCGGCCGATGTCGTCGGCGACGACGCCACCTCGATCGGTCGGCTGCGGTGCGATGCCGCTCTCGGCACGCTCGATCTCTGGGCGGTGATCGACAGCGTGCGCAAGGGCGCGGCGGTCAATGCGGTGCAGATCGCCGAACTTCTCGTTCGCGATCACTTCTGAGCCGGCCAACGACTGCGTCGCCGTGCGCTACAAGTTGACGATCGCCTACGACGGCACCGCGTTTCACGGTTGGCAGCTGCAGCCGCAGCGCCGCACCGTGCAGGCGGTGCTCGAGGCCGGCGTCGCCCGGCTCACCGGAGAGACGCCGCGGGTGAATGCCTCAGGCCGCACCGACGCAGGTGTGCATGCCGACGGCCAGGTGGTGGCATTCGATCTCGCGCGCCCCTGGGAGCCGCGCAAGCTGCATCTCGGTCTCAACGCGGTGACAGCCGGGGACGTCTCGGTCAAATCCGTTGAGATCGTGGCGGACGGCTTCGACCCGCGCCGTTGGGCGACGAGCAGGCGCTATGTCTATCGCATCTGGAACGCTACCTGGGATTCGCCATTCCTGCGGCGCTACGCCTGGCGACTCAGCCACGAGCTCGACGTCGAGGCGATGCACGCAGCCGCGCTCCACCTCATTGGCGAGCACGATTTTACCTCGTTTCGGGCTTCTCAATGTGATGCAGAGACGCCGGTTCGGCGGATCTATCGCAGCGAGATCGCCCGCAGCGGCAGCGGCGAACTCATCGAATACACGGTGGAGGCGACCGCGTTCTTGCGCCATATGGTGCGCAACGTGGTGGGCACGTTGGTCGAGGTGGGGCGGGGGGCGCGCGCTGCGGGTGATATGCCGGCGCTATTGTCGGCGCGCGACCGCAAGCTTGCTGCGGCGACCGCGCCGCCACGCGGGCTCAGTTTGGAAGAGGTGCGCTACGCCGGGAAGCGCGGCGCCGCGTCGCCGTTGCCGCGGTGAAAAAAAGGGCGCGGCCGATGCGACGGCCACGCCCTTTTTTCGATGCGTCTTGGCGACGTTCTTTCAGAAGGTTGCGGCGACGCCGGCGCCGATGCCCCAATCCATCGCGGTATCCGTCAAGCCGACGAGCCCGGTGGGCCGGAAGGAAACGTTGTAGGTGATCGGATAATCGATGCCGGGCATCAGCACGACGTCGTGCCACTTCTCGCCGAACTGATCCCACATACGGCCGCTGAGTTCGAGCCGGAGGGCGTAGTATACACTGCCGCGAAGGATCGCATGGGCGCTGTAGTTGAGCACCTCTTCGACGTCGCTGCTGGTGTAGAAGTTGTAGCCGAGGTGGCCGCCGACGGCGACCTTCCCGTACTGGTAGCGGCTGGAGATGAATGGGTTGATCCCGAGTTCGCCGGTGCTGGTGCCGGTGACGCTGCCTTCGTTGCCGAAGCCGGCGCCGGAGGTGATTGTCTTGGCTTTGTCGTCGAGGCCCTTCCACGGCGGGAACGAAAGTTCGAGACCGCCGCCGACGGAGCAATTGGTGGCGACGGGATAGGTGAACTTGCCGTATGCCGTCAGATCGCCGAGATCCTCGTAGTTCGCTTTCGTGTCGTCGTCGCGGACGATTTCCTCGACGATCCCGGGAATGATCAAGCCGATCTCGGCGTTGTCGGCGACGCCGTAGGAGGCGATCAGGTCGAACGTGCCGCTGCGAACTTCCTTGACGCCGATGATGCGCTGGCCGATGCCGTTGAGCCGGGCGCACTTCTTGCGGAGCGGCCCGCGACACTCGGGGGTGCCGCCGTCCTCGCTCTCCTCGACTCGGAAGGCACGGACCTCCAGGCGGACCTGGCCTGCTTCGACGGTCGCGGCTTCACGCGTGTAGTTCCGCCAGACGCGGTCGGCGTCGGTGACCACGACGGGTTTGTCGTCTTGTTGTGCCCGAGCGCCCGCGGAAACCGCGAGCAATGATAGCCCGGCAAGACTGGCGATCGTCCACCTCTGAGCTGCACCCTTCATCGCTCCTCCTTCGCGCCAGGTCGCCTGGCGGTTGCGTCGCTCGTGTTGTGCCGGTGTTGGCGTGGCGGACGATACGTCGGTGAAAACGAAGATGTCAAGAAAAGAGAGGGCTAAGGTGCAAGTGCCAAGGGCCAAGGGGTCGCAGACGGTCCAACGCCTTGGCCCTTGGCCCTTGCACCTTGGCCCTAGCCATCCTTCATCCCTGCTTATTCGCCATCAATCTCCGCGCGTAGCGCTCCGATTCGTCGCTGCCGGCGGCACCGAGCATGCGACCGATCTCGGCGATGCGCTCGTCGACGCTCAACTCGCGTGCGCTCGTCACCGTGCGTCCGCGGCGCACCTCTTTGGCGATCGCCAGGTGGTGATCGGCGAGCGCGGCGATCTGCGGCAGATGGGTAATGCTGAGAATCTGCCGGTGGCGTCCGAGGCTGTGCAGCCGTTGTCCGACCGCCTCTGCGGTGGCGCCGCCAATTCCCGTGTCGACCTCGTCGAAGATCAGCGTTCCGACCTCGCCTGCGCCGGCAGTCAGGGCTTTGAGCGCGAGCATGATGCGTGACAGTTCGCCGCCCGAGGCGATGCGTGCCAGTGGGCGGACCTCTTCGCCCGGGTTGGCCGAGAGATAGAACTCGATGGAATCGGCGCCGGTGGCACTCAGCCGCGTGTCATCCTTGCCGTCAGCTTCCTCGTGGAAAACGACGCGGAAGGTCGCGCCATGCATGCCTAGGGAGGCGATCTCTTCGATCAGGCGTTTCTCCAGGTCGCGGGCCGCCTTCGTCCTTCGGCTCGATAGCACGCGGGCTGCCTGCCACGCAGTGGCGCCATGCCGCTCGCACTCTGCGCGCAGTGCGTCGGTGTCGGCGTCCGAGCCCTCGAGCATCTGGAGTTCGCGTTCGAAGGCTTCGAGCTTGGCGGCCAGGGTGTCGGCGTCGCAGTCGTACTTGCGCTTCAACCGTCCGTACAGCGCCAATCGTTCTTCGATCTCTTCGAGACGTGCGGGGTCGCCTTCGATCTGCTCGCCGGCGCGGCGCAGGTCGAGTGCGACGTCCTCGAGCTGGGCGATCGCGTCGCGTAGCGTCGTCGCGCGGGCGCCGATGTCCGGGTCGATGCGGCCGGCGTCTTCTAGGGTTGCGGCGAGTCGTGACAAGGCATTGGCGATCGGCTGCTCACCCGACGACAGCGCGTCGTCGGTCTCCTGGCAGACGCGCGCGAGCTTTTCGGCGTGCCGCTGGCGTTCGCGCTCGCGGCGCAGCTCGTCCTCTTCTCCGGCAGTGGGCTGGGCTTTGGTGAGTTCTTCGGCCTGGAAGCGCACGAGTTCGAGACGTTGGGCGCGGTTGGCGACGCCGGCCTGCGCGCTGGCGAGCCGGTCCGCCGCCTCGCGAAACGCGGCGTGCGCGGCGCGCATGGCGCGCAACTCGTGATCATGGCCGCCGAACTGATCCAAGAAATCGAGGTGGCTCTCCGGCTTCAGCAGCAGCGCGTAGTCGTGCTGACCGTACACGTGGATCAGGCGCTCACCGAGGCGGGCGAGGACCGTCGCGGTCGACAGGCTGCCATTGATGAAGATGCGGCCCTTGCCGCCACGTGCGATGACGCGACGAACGACGAGTTCGTCGTCGGCCGGCAAACCGGACTCGCTGAGCATGGCGCGCGCGGCCGGGTCGGCGTCGAAGAGACCTTCGATCTCGGCCTCGTCGGCTTCGGTGCGGATCAGGTCGGCGCTGGCGCGGCCACCGCACAGCAGGCCGATGGCGCGGGTGATGATCGACTTGCCCGCGCCGGTCTCGCCGGTGAGAACATTGAGGCCAGGCGCGAAGCCGAGCGCCATCTGGTCGATGATCGCGACATTGTTGATCCGCAACTCCCGCAGCATCCCAGCCCCCCGCAAGTCAGCCCTTGGCCCTTGGTCCCTGCACCTTGGCCCTTGGCCCTCGCCTATCGATGCCCCCAATGGAGCTTGTTCCGCAACACGTCGTAGAAGCTGCGGTCCGGACATTGCACCAGCCGCGCGGGCGCGGCGGCGCGGACGATCTCGACGATGTCGTCGTTCTCGAGCTTGCAACTCGCCTGGCCGTCGAACGAGAGGACGACGTCGTTGTCGGGCGAGCGGACGCAAACCCGGACGACGACGGAGTCGGGAAGGACGATCGGGCGGTTGGTCAGCATGTGCGGGCAGATCGGCGACAGGGTGATGACGTCGACCGCGGGGTGGATGATGGGCCCGCCGGCCGAGAGCGAGTATGCGGTCGAGCCGCTGGGCGTCGTGGCGATGAGTCCGTCGGCGCGGTAGGAGCAGACGAAGTTGTCGTCGATCGACGTGTCGAGGTCGATCATGCGGGCGATGGCTCCGCCCTTCGAGATGACGACGTCATTGAAAACGACATCGTTCGCGACCACTTCATCGCGGCGCAGGGCGCGAACGGCGAGCAACATACGTTCGGAGACGGAGTAGTCGCCGGCGAAGATGCGTTCGAGCATCGGCAGCACCTCGGCGCTCGAAAACACGGTCAGGAAGCCGAGGTGCCCGAAGTTGGCGCCGAGGATCGGAACCGGTTGGCCGCGCAGGCTGCGCGCGACGTTGAGTAGAGTGCCGTCGCCGCCGAGGACGATCAACAGATCGGCGCGCTGCGCCAGCTCGTCGCGACCGTCGACGAGTTCGGCTGGGCCTGCCGCGCCGCCACCCCCGCGTTCGGCAACCACCGCGATGCCGCGCGCGTCGAGCCACGCGACGACTTCACGGGCGAAAGCAACCGCCTCGGGGCTTCCCTGTTTGACGACGACACCGACGGTCCGCATGCCGCGACCAGTACCACAGGGGCACGGGAGCGGAAACGGTCCGTTGCAGTCTGGTGGGACGCCGGCGCTGGAAGGAGGCTCGTGACGCCGACGTTGCGGGGCGTCTCGGACTCGTCGAACGTAGCGCGTGCAACCAGCGCTGCGAATTCGACGACGAAGGAAGGGGGGATCGGGCTCGATCAGATGGTCAGCTGCTGGCCACGATGAACTCGAGTCATCTCTCGATCACGCGGTGAAGTCGCCGAGGGAGGCCTCTGCAAGGACTGCCAGCGTCGTGCCGTACAGCCCACGCTTGAGTGCTCCGTAGGTGGCGCGATCCTTGTCGGTCAGAGTTGCAGCCAGCGCTACGGCACGGGGCACGACATCAGCCAGAGCAACGGCTTCGTCGACGATGCCGCGCGCACGGCCGTCCTCGCCGCCGATCCGTGCCCCCGTCAGAACCATGTCGCGCAAGGTCGGCGCGGGGAGGCGGCTTTTCACCAGCGCGGCCATGCCGGGTGCGAGCGGGATGTGGATGTCGATCTCGTTGAGGCAGAGAAAGCCGCGATCGCTGCGCATGACCCGGAAGTCGTGTGCCAATGCCATCATGGCGCCGGCAGCGAAGGCGTGGCCGTTGATGGCGGCGACCGTGGGTACGGGGAATGCCATCAGGCGCCCGAGAAAGCGCATGACGTCGCTGACGAATGCTGCGCCTTCGCTCGGCCCCGCGCCGCCGATCCACTCCAGATCGAGGCCATTCGAATAAAACTTCTCGGTGCCGCCGGTGGTCACGAGTGCGGCTGGGCCGGTCGAGGCTTCGATGGTGTCGAGCGCCTCGTTGAGCGCAGTGAGAAACGGCGGATGGAAGCGATTCTCGCCATTTTGCATGGTGAGAACGAAGACGGCGCCTTCGCGCCGGAGATCGACAGCAGTCATTTGCGGAAGGTGCCCCCTCGATGGCTGGTTCTCTGTTGCAACGTCGTCGGCCGGCAGTTGGTGGCCGCTCCGCGACGGCCACCAACTACCGGTTACGGCCTACTCAATGCAAATGTGCGAGGCCATGCCGCCGGCGTCGCTGGTGCCGAAGATGCTCTTCGCCCAGACGTTGCCGCCGCAGTTGGCGTTGTCGTCTTGAAGGTCCGTGACGCCGCTGCCGAGGCCGACGGTCTTGCTCATTTCGTTGCCGGTCGCGCCCAGGGCGACCAACACGGCGTTCTGGCCGTTGCCCATCGAGACGTTGGACTTCAAGCCGTTGTCGCTGCCGTTGCCGATGAGGATGCCGGCATTGGCGTTGTTGCTGGTGTTGCCGGCGCCGACATTGTTGCCGTTGCCAGCGATGCGCAGGCCATTGCTGCCGTTGTCGCTGGCCGTATTCTTGGTCAGCTTGTTGTTGGCGCCGGTGATGACCAGGCCGTCGTCGCCGTTGTCGGCCGCAACCGACTTGCTCACCTTGTTGTTGTCGCCGATGACTTCGATGCCATTGGCGCTGCACCCTGTCGCGGTATTCTGCGTGAGCTTGTTGCTGTTGCCGAGCACGGTGATGCAAGCGATGCTGCTTACGCTGCTGTTGCGCGTCAGCTTGTTGGCGGTGCCACTCACGAGAAATCCCGCGTCGCCAACGTTGGCCGTGGTGTTTTCGTTCAAGAAGCAGTTGTCCGCGGTGATCACGAATCCTTCGGCGCCGGCGCCGCCACTGGCGTGGCTGCGCGAGATCGATGTCTTGTCGCCGGTGCTGCGGAATCCGTATTCGCTGACGTTGGTAGCGGAAAGATTCTTCATCTTGCAGCCATCCGACGTGATATCGAAGCCGCCTTCGGTGCCGATGACGGCAACGTTCTCGAGTTGATGTACGCCGCCGCCGCCGATCTCGACGCCGATCGAGCCGGGGCCGCTGCCGCTGATCGAGCCGTTGCTCAATTTGCCGCCCTGGCCGGTGAAGGCGACGCCGGTGCAGCCGCCGCAAGCAGTGAGCGAATGGCCGGCCATATCGACCTTGCCCTTGGCGGCAATGGTGAAGCCGGGATCGGTGCCGCATGCCAGATCGATCGTCATCGCGACCTTATCTGAAATGGTGTCGCCACAGGCCACTTGCGCGTGTGCGGCGGCCAGGCCGGCTCCGGTCACGACGGCGAATGTTGTTGCCGCAAACAGCGAACTGCGAATTGCCGAGTGTTTCATTGGACCCTCCCATGTGATGGCCCGAAGGCCGAGTTTGATTTGGCGGGAGTGTGCTCGCGGATTCTGTAGTATCTCAAGTGAATTCTGTAGCGACCGGCCGCAGAATCAAAATTGGTGGCGCATCATCTCAGGTGATGCGGGCGGTGCCATGCGCTGTGCGTGGCGCACGCGGGACGTTGCTGGCATCGAGGAGCGAATCCGACGGATCGGTCGGATTCGTCGGATCCGTCCCGGGTCCCTCTTGCCAATTTGCCCCGCGCTACGACGCCGCTGCCAGCTTGTCGAGCGCGACTTGTTTGGTGTGCTTGTAGTCCGCCTTGCCCGATGGGCTGCGGAAGACCTGTGCGACGAAGACGATGTGCTTCGGCGCCTTGTAACTGGCGAGGTGCTCTTTGACGAAAGCGATCAGTGCGCTGCCGTCGATCGGCGCGTACGTCGATACGACCGCCACGATCGCCTCGCCCCACTTTTCGTCCGGAACGCCGACGACCACCGCGTCACGGACGTCGGCGAACTTCTTCAGAACCTCCTCGACCTCCTCGGGGAATACCTTTTCGCCGCCGGTGTTGATGCACACCGAGCCGCGTCCGAGCAGCGTCAACGTGGTTCCGTCGTCGTTCACCTGTGCCCAGTCCCCGGGGATCGAGTAGCGCTTGCCCTCGGCCTCCACGAACGTTCGCGCCGTCTTCTCCGGATCCTTGTAGTACCCCAACGGCTGCTGCCCGCCCACGCCCACGAGTCCCTTCACTCCCGGTGCGGTCACGAGCGGCTGCAGGTTTTCGTCGAATAGGCGCGTGCGGTCGCCGAGCTGGAATTTGCCGGTGCGCACCAGGCCGTTTGCCGTCATGATCGAGGCGCCCATGCCGATCGCCTCCGATGAGCTGAACGAGTCGATCAGCATCGCCTCGGGGCAGTACTCGAGCAGCCCCTGCTTTGCCTCCTCGCTCCAGATCACTCCGGAGGACGAGACCAGGCGGATCGAACTCAGGTCGTACGTGCGCCCACCGTCGCGCAGTTCGCGCAGCATCGGCTTGGCAAACGAATCGCCGACGATCGTCAGCGCCGTCGGGCGATCGCGCTCCACCGTCGACCAGAGCTGTTGCGGCGAAAAGTGGTGCGGGTCTTCGAGCAACACCACCGCGCCGCCGGCGAGCCAGGCGATCAGCGCCGTGAACCAGCCGGTGCCGTGCATCAGCGGCGGTCCGATGAGGGTCCGCAGCGGTACACGCTGCTCTGCAATGAAACTGCGTAGATCTTCGAGCGACCCCGGTGCCGCGCCGACGCCGCCGCCGGCGAGGCGGAAGTAGAGATCTCCCTGCCGCCACATCACGCCCTTGGGCAACCCGGTCGTGCCGCCGGTGTAGAGGAAGAGGCGGTCGTCGGCGGAACGGCCGCTGGAAAGCGGTTCGCCGTCGGCTTGCGCCGCGTCCTCATACGCGCGGGCGCCGGCGAGCGTGCCGAGATCCGGCTGCTCGCCCTCGCCGGCGACCAAGATGCCGCGCAGCTTGGGTAGGTGGGGCGCAACGTGTTCGAGGCGCGGCACGAACTCCTCGTGCACGACGACGAATTCCGCGTCCGCGTTGGCGAGCAGGTACTGGAGCTCTTCTTCGCGGTAGCGGTAGTTCACATTGAACGGCACCAGCCCGGCTGCCATGGCGGCGTAACAGCCCTCCATGTAAGCCGGGTGGTTGTAGGTGTAGAGGGCGACCTTCGCTTGCCGCGTTGCGCCCGCCTGCAGCATCGCGCGTCCGAGGTTGTGAGCGCGCCGGCGCAGGTCCGACCACAGCAACCGTCGCGAGCCTTGCACGAGCGCTTCGTGTGGGCCGCGCAATTCGGCTGCGAGGTCGAGGCAGTCGGCGAGGTTGAGGTCAGCAGCCATGGGTCGTCATTCGGTCGCGCCGGGAGTTCAATGCGCAGGATCAGTCGAGGTCGCTGCCGTCCATGCCGGCGTTCTTGCGTGCCTGGCGGACGAGTTCCACGGCGATCGGGCCGATCGCGACCGGATCGTCGACCGGCGCGTGCGTCGGCCCGCGGTGCCAGCCTTCGGCGACCGCGAGGACGCGGCCGGAGGCCTCGAAGATGCGCCCGGTGATGCCGGCAGACTGCGCGCTGGCGAGCCAGGTGACGATCGGCGCGATCCACTTCGGCGACATCTGTTCCCTCTGCTCGTCGCTGCCCTTGCCCATGCCGAGATCCTCGGTCATGCGGGTGAGCGCCGCCGGGGCGACGGCGTTGACGGTGATGCCGTAGCGGCGCAGTTCGCGCGCCGCGATGATCGTGAACGACGCAATGCCGGCCTTGGCGGCGCCGTAGTTGGTCTGGCCTGCGTTGCCGTAGATGCCCGATACGGAAGTCGTATTGATGATGCGCGCGTCGACCGGCTTGCCGGTTTCCTTGCTGCGTTCGCGCCAGTAGGCGGCCGCATGGCGGGCCGGCGCGAAGGTGCCCTTGAGGTGGACCTTGATGACCGCATCCCACTCCGCTTCGGACATGTTCACGAGCATGCGATCGCGCAGGATGCCGGCATTGTTGACCACAGCGTCGAGTGTGCCGAACGTGTCGACCGCCTGCTGGATCATGGCCTGGGCGCCGTCCCAATCGCTGACGTCGTTGGCATTGGCAACGGCTTGGCCGCCAGCCGCCTCGATCGCGGCGACGACTTCCTCGGCGGGGCTGAGGTCGGTGCCGGTGCCGTCGCGGGCGCCGCCGAGATCGTTGACGATGACCTTGGCGCCGTGGGCGGCGAGCATGAGGGCGTGTTCACGCCCGATGCCGCGCCCGGCGCCGGTGACGATGACGACTCTTCCTTCACAGAGCTTGCTCATGGCTCGGATCCATACACAGCGCGCGCGCGGGTGCCAAGCTGTCGGAAGGATCGGACAAGTCAGACAGGTCCGATAAGTCAGACGCGTCGGACCGGTCCGACGCGTCTGACTTGTCCGATCCGTCCGACCTGTGGATACTCGCGCGGTCTAGGGATTGATGATGTCGCTGTTACGCTCGCCTCTGTGGTTCGTGTTGGCTGTGGCCGGCCTGCTGGTCTTCGGCTACCCGCACGCCCGCAATCTACTGCTCCAGGTCGAGGTGACGCCGGCGGAGCGCGGCTACTACGTTGCGCTCGAAGCGGGCTGCTTCAGTTGCCATGGGCCGAACGGGATCGGTGGCGTGAACAACCCCGGCAACGAAGATGGCGACGTGCCCGGGTTTGCCGAGGGCATGCCGATGATGTGGGCGAGCAGCGAACAGGAGATCCGCGACTACATCCTCGACGGCGCGCCGCAGCGCAAGCTCGACGATCCCAAGTATCGCGACGAAATCGCCGGGTGGTTGCTGGTCATGCCGGCGTACCGCGACTACCTGAGCGGCCGCGACGTCGATGATCTCGTCGCCTACATCGGCGCGGTATCTGGACTGATCATGCCGCCGGACGACGCTACGGCGCTGGGGCAGGAACTAGCCTACGAACTGGGTTGTTTCGACTGCCACGGCCCGATGGGCGCCGGCGGCGTCAAGAATCCGGGCTCGCTGAAAGGCTACATCCCCGGTTGGTGGGGGCACGACTATCGCGACCTGGTGCGCGACGACGCCGAACTGCGTGCGTGGATCGTGGCGGGACGCATCCAGCGGCTCGATGACCACCCGATCGCGCCGTACTTCACCGAGGGCCAACGCATCAAGATGCCCGCTTATCGCGACCTCGTCGACGAAGAGCAGCTCGCGGCCCTGATGGCCTATGTCAAGTGGGTCAACGAGGGTAGTTGGCAAGACACCGGCATGGCCCTCGGCCACTGAAGCGGCCGAGGCGGATGAATCAGACTGGTCGGACAAGTCTGACCAGTCTGATTCTTCCGACTCAGAACGCCCAGGAGAAGCCGAAGTTCATGTGGTGCGTCGAGGAGTCGAGCGAGACGCGTGCGCTCGCGTCGAGCCCGAAAAGATCATCTTCATACTCGGGCGCGAAGTAGGTGTAGCGGTATTCGCCGAAGATGCCGAGTCCGCCGATCAGGCCGAAGCGCACGCCGCCACGGACGTCGGCGCCGATATCGACCTGAGAATCCTCGAACAAGCCCAGGTCGAGTTCGCTCCAAACCACGCTCGGGCCGGCACCCACATAGGGCTGCAGCCGGCCACCGGGGAATTCCTCCGAGGCAACGAGCCGCAAGCGCGCCATGATCAGGGCGGTCACCGGGACGAAGTTGTGGTCGGCGTTGCCGAGTTCGCCGAAGACACCCGAGGCGTCGACGGCAAGGCCGAGGTCGAGCGGCGCGTCCAGCGACCACCAGTAACCGACGCGGGTACCGCCGGCGACCTCGCCCGAGTCATCGATGTCCCCGAAGAGCTGCACTGCCGACCCGTCGTCGCCGTGGACGCGGATGTCCTCGCCGCGGAAGAACGGCGCGCCGAGATAAGCGTCGACCTGCCACTGGGCAAGGGCAGGCGCCGCAACCATGACAACGACGCCCAAGGCTGCGCACGCCCGGCATAGCCATCCATTTATGAAGATGGTGAACCTCTGTATCTCGGGATTCCGCCGCATGCTCCGCCCTCCTTAAACAGCTAGCCTGAGCAATTATAGAGCTTTACGAGGGCGGTCAAGGCAAACCCGAATCCGGCGCTGCGGGCGCCGGATCGCGAGTCGGCATGCTGCGTTGTGCCCCTGCTTCGATTGTGCTCAAACTCGGAGCTTCGGACAGTCCTACCCACCCCTGGAGGTATCGAGTCATGAGAGTGCTCCTGGCGATCGCTGTGTCGTCTTTGCTCGCCAATGTCGCGTGGGCCCAGAGCCCCAAGATCGGCTACGTCAACCTACAGGTTGCCTTGAACGAGTCGTCCAAAGGCAAGGTAGCCAAGGAACAGTTCAAGAAGGAAGTCGAGAAGCTGCAAAAGGGTCTCGAAAGCCAACGCGACGAAATCGAATCGCTCAAGTCGCAGATCGAAAAGAAGGCGAGCGTCATGAAGGAGTCCGAGCGCGTCAGCCTCGAAGACGACTACCGGCGCAAGCTGCGCGACTTCGAACGCGCCTACAAGGATTCGCAGGCCGATCTGCAGCGCAAGGACAACGAACTCACCGCGAGCATCCTCAGCGAGCTGCAGCAGATCGTCGTCAAGTATGGCGAGCGCGATGGCTATACCCTCATTCTCGAAACCACGAGCAGCGCGGTACTCTATGGCTCCGAGAGCGCCGACCTCACGGCAGTCATCTTGAAGGAGTACGACCGGTCCTCCCGTTGAGGCTCCCGGTCCCCTGGCGATGAGCGGCTTCGATCACCGCGAGATCGCGGCGCTGCTGCCGCACCGCTTCCCCTTTCAGTTCGTCGATCGCGTCCTCGAGTTCGAAGACGGCGTTCGCATTCTGGCGCTCAAGAACGTCAGCTTGAACGAACCCTATTTCAGCGGGCATTTCCCCGACCTACCGGTCATGCCCGGAGTGCTGATCTGCGAGGCACTGGCCCAAGCCGGCGGGCTGCTCGTCTACCGCTCCAAGGGCGGTTTGCCCGCGGGCACGTTGGTCGCGCTCACCGGCATCGAACACGCCCGCTTCCGCCGCCCGGTGCTGCCAGGCGACCAACTCCACCTCGACGTCAGCCTCGTCCGCAGCCGCCGGCCGCTGTGGAAGATGCAGGGCCGCGTGCTAGTCGCCGGCAAGCTCGTCGCCGAGGCGGATTTCTCTTTGACGGAAACCCGCGCCGATACCGCGAGACTCGAGTGAGCCCGCAGATCCACCCGACCGCGATCGTCGCCGCAACGGCCGCGCTCGACGACGGCGTCGTCGTCGACGCCTACGCGATCGTCGGTCCACAGGTGCGCGTGGGCAGGAACACGCGCATCGGCGCGCACACGGTCGTCGAGGGCAACACGACGATCGGCGCCGACAACACCATCTTTCACCATGCGTCGGTCGGCGCCGTGCCGCAGGACCTCAAGTTTCATGGCGAGGACAGTGTTCTCGAAATCGGCGACCGCAACATCATCCGCGAGTTCGCCACCCTCCACCTCGGCACGGAGAACGGTGGCATGGTCACCCGCCTCGGTCACGCGAACCTGGTGATGAACTACGCCCATGTCGGCCACGACTGCATTCTCGGCAATGGCAACATCCTCGCCAACGGCGCGCAACTCGGCGGCCACGTGACGGTCCAGGATTTCGTCCGCGTCGGCGCCCTCGCCGGAGTGCACCAATTCGCCCGCCTCGGCGAAGGCGCGATCATCGGCGCCGGCGCCATGGTATCGCAGGACATCGCGCCGTTTTGCACCGCGAACGGCGATCGCGCCCGCCTCTTCGGCCTCAATAACGAAGGTCTCGAGCGGATGGGCAAGTCGGCCGAAGTCATCGCCAAGCTGAAACACGCCTACCGCGTGGTCTTTCGCTCGCCGGGCAAGCTCGCCGATGCCATCGCCACCGCGCGCGCCGAGATTGCCGTCTGCCCGGAGGTCGATCGCTTCCTCGCTTTCATCGAGTCGTCCGAGCGCGGCGTCGCTCGCGAACGGAGCAGCTAGGGTCTGGGACGGATCCCATCTCTGTCCAAGCCCCGCGCGAGATCCATGAGGAAGGTCGGACTCATCGCCGGCAACGGACGCCTGCCGATCCTGTTCGCGCGTACTGCGAGGGAGGAAGGCGTCGCGATCGTTGCGGTTGCCCACGAGGGGGAATCGCTGCGCGACATCGAGCACGAGATCGATGACCTTACCTGGATCAAGGTCGGGCAGCTCGAGCGGATCATCCGCATCTTCAAGGACCGCGGCATCGCCGAGGCGGTCATGGCCGGCGGCATTCACAAGACCGCGCTGCTCGAAAACTTCGACCCGGACGAGCGCGCGATGCAGATGCTCGCCACGCTCGGCGCGTGGGGCGACGATGCGATTCTCCGCGGCGTCGCCGGTGAACTCGAGGCCGAGGGCATCCGCGTGGTCGAATCGACCCTGTTCCTCGGCAAGATCCTCACCAAGGCCGGACCCATCGTCGGCGGTGAACCCGACGCAGCGCAATGGCGCGATGTCCAACTCGGTATCGCCGTCGCCAAGGCCCTCGGCGCGTGGGATGTCGGCCAGAGCGTCGTCGTCAAATCCGGCATGGTCCTCGCTGTCGAAGCGATCGAGGGCACTGACGCAACCATCGACCGCATCCCGACTCGCGACGCCGTCGTCGTCAAGGTCAGCAAGCCCAGCCAGGACATGCGCTTCGACGTTCCCGCCGTCGGTCCCGAAACCGTCGAGCGCTGCGCTGCCAAGGGGGTGGCGTTGCTCGCGCTGGAGGCCGGCAAGACACTGCTGCTCGACAAGGAAGAGACTCTCCGGCGGGCGGCCGCATCCGGTTTGCGCATCGTTGGTGTCGACACCAGCGCGTGACCCGCACCTGTCTCCCAAGGTAGGGTGTGTTCATGTCCAAGCGAGTTCGTGCCGCTGTCGTCGGAGTTGGCTACCTCGGTGCCTTCCATGCCGAGAAGTATGCCAATCTCGACGACGTCGATCTGATCGGCATCATCGACGCCGACCCGCTGCGGGCCGCGGAGATCGCCGCGGCCCGCGGGAGCGAGGTATTGCCCGGCCTCGACGCGCTGCCCGGCAGAGTCGACTGTGTCAGCCTCGCGGTGCCCACGTCGCTGCACTACCGCCTCGCCCGACAACTGCTCGAGAGCGGGATCGACGTCCTCGTCGAGAAGCCGATGACCGAGACGGTCGCCGAGGGTCGGGAACTCGTCGACATCGCTGCGCGCACGGGTCGCATCCTGCAAGTCGGCCACCTCGAGCGCTTCAATCCGGCGATTCGCGCTCTCGGCGACATCGTCACCCAGCCGCGCTTCATCGAATGCCACCGCCTGGCGCCGTTCGTCGAGCGCGGCACGGACGTCGACGTCATCCTCGATCTGATGATCCACGACCTCGACATCATCCTCAGTATCGTGCGCGGCGAGGTCGTGGCCGTCGAGGCGGTCGGCATCCCCGTGCTTTCCGAGAGCACCGATATCGCCAACGCGCGCCTGCGCTTCGACAACGGTTGTATCGCCAACGTCACCGCGAGCCGGGTCACGCTCAAGCGTGAACGCAAGCTGCGTCTCTTCCAGAGCGACACCTATGTCTCGGTCGACTACAGCAAGAAGCACATTCAGGTCGTTCGCCGGCGGCTCGTGGATGGCCAGCCCCACGTCGATGTAGAGGAACTCGACCTTGGTGCCGGCGATGCGTTGTTCGCTGAGATCGAGCAATTCGTCGACTGCGTTCGCACGCGCCATGCGCCGCTCGTCGATGGCAGCGCCGGGCTACGCGCGCTCGAGGTCGCCCACCAGATTCGTGCCTGCCTGGAGTCGGTATGAGATCCGCGCCACCGCGCATCCTGCTGATTGCAGGGGAGGCGTCCGGCGACATCCACGGCGCCGGGCTCGTGCGGGAGCTGCGTCGCCGCCTGCCGGAACTCGAGGTATTCGGCATCGGCGGCGACTACTTGCGCCGCGAGGGGATGCACACCCTCGTCGACACCGCGACGGTGGCGACCATGGGGTTCACCGAGATTCTCGGATCCGCCGGACGCCTGCTGGCGGCCTACCGCACCGTCAAACGGTTCCTGCGCGAGGAGCGGCCGAACTTGGTCGTGCTGATCGATTACCCCGAGTTCAACATGCTGTTGGCCAAGCAGGCGAAGAAACTCGGGGTGCCGGTCTTCTACTACATCAGCCCGCAGGTCTGGGCGTGGCGCCGCGGACGTGTACGCAAGATCGCCGATCGCGTCGACCGTCTCGGCGTTGTCTTCCCGTTCGAGGCCGAACTGTATAACCAGGTCGACGCGATGAATCGCGCCCCACGGGCGCGCCCGCTCGCCGTGTTCGTCGGCAACCCGCTCGTCGAGTCGGTGCGTCCACAGCGCGACGCGGCGGCGACGCGACGCCTGCACGGGCTCGATCCGGATCGTCCGCTGCTGGCCATCTTGCCGGGCAGCCGCAAGAAGGAGATTGGCCTGTTGCTCGAGCCGGCGCTCGCGGCGGCGCGGCTGCTGCGTGCCGAGGGCTGGCAAGCGGTCATCGCACTTGCCCACACGCTCACCGAGACCGACCTCAGCGAAGCCCTCGATGGTGCGCCGCTCGGCGTGCCCGTCGTTGCCGGCGATACCTACGACGTCGTCCATGCTGCCGACGCGGCGCTCGTCGCCTCCGGAACAGCCACGCTGGAGACGGCTCTGCTCGGCCGGCCGATGGTCATCATGTATCGCGTCTCCCCGCTGACATACGCGATTGCGCGGCGGATGATCCGGGTCGACTTCATCGGCATGCCGAACCTGATCCTCGGCCGCGGCGTGTTCCCGGAACTGGTGCAGGACGCGGTGACGCCGGACAATCTGGTGGCTGCCGTCCGCGACGTGCACGCGCGTCGGGCCGAAATGCAGAGCGCGCTCGAAGAGTTGCACCAGAAGCTCGGCGCACCCGGTGCGGCCGGGCGCGCCGCCGATCTCGCGCAGGAGTTGATCGCGTGAGCAAAGGATCGGTCTATATCCGGCTGCTCGCCTACCTGCGGCCCTACATCTGGCCCCACTTCGCGGTCGCCATTCTCTGCATGATCGTGTTCAGCGCGACCAATGGCGCGATGCCGTTCCTCGTGCGCCATATCTTCGACGACGTCTTCAGCGCGAAGGACATGCTCGCGCTCAAGGTGCTGCCCGGGGTGATCATCGCGGTGTTTCTGGTGCGCGGCCTCGTCGGCTACGGCAGCAACTATCTCACCGCCTGGGTCGGCCAACGCATCGTCGCCGACCTGCGCAACGACGTCACCGACCACTTGCAGCGTCTTTCGCTGGCCTTCTTCAACAAGCACTCGAGCGGCGCGATCGTCTCGCGCGCGACCAACGACGTGTCGCAAGTTCGTGCGGCGCTGACCGAGGCGGTTGCGGCGGTGCTCAAGGACGCCTTCTCGTTGCTGATCCTCATCGCGGTGGCGTTCTATCAGGACTGGCTGCTCGCGCTCATCGCCTTCGTCGTCTTCCCGGTGTCGGTGTTCCCCGTGATTCGCCTGTCGCAGCGGCTGCGCAAGTTCTCCCGCCGCGGTCAAGTTTCGATCGGCAACCTGACCGCGCTGCTCCAGGAGAGCATCCAAGGCAACCGGGTCGTCAAGGCGTTCGGCATGGAGGCCTACGAGTCGCAGCGCTCGCGTGAAGAGAACGAACGGCTCTTCGTCCTGCATATGAAGACCGCGCGCATTCGCTCGTTCACCACGCCGATGATGGAAGTGCTCGCGGCCTTCGGTATCGCCGGTGTCGTCGCCTACGGCGGCTACAGTGTGATCGTCGGCGGCCGCACGCAGGGGGCGTTTCTCGGATTCCTGACGGCACTGTTTCTGCTGTACGAGCCCTTCAAGAATCTGGCGCGTTCGAATACCGCGGTGCAGCAGGGGCTCGGGGCTGCAGATCGCGTGATCGAGATACTCGACACCGAGCCCGACGTGTGCGACCGGGCGGACGCACGCGTATTCGCCGGTTTGCACGAGGGCATTCGTTTCGAGCAGGTGTCGTTCCGCTACGAACAGGAAGACGTCCTGCACGACGTCGACCTGCATATTCCTGCAGGCGAGGTGATCGCCCTCGTCGGCATGAGCGGCGGGGGCAAGAGCACGATCGCCGATCTCATCCCTCGCTTCTACGATGTCACTCGAGGGCGGATCCTCGTCGACGGCGTCGATGTGCGCGATTATACCCTCGTCAGCCTGCGCGCCCAGATCGCCATCGTCACCCAGCATACCTTTCTGTTCAATGATTCCGTCCGCAACAACATCGCCTACGGTCGCGGCGACGAGGCGATGGACGCCATCGTCGCCGCGGCGCAGGCGGCGCATGCCGACGAGTTCATCCAGGCCTTGCCGGAAGGATACGCTACCGTCATCGGTGAACTCGGGGTCAAGCTCTCCGGCGGCCAACGCCAACGCCTCGCGATTGCCCGCGCGATTCTCAAGGACGCGCCGATTCTGGTTCTCGACGAGGCGACGTCGGCGCTCGACACCGAGTCCGAGCGTCTCGTCCAACGCGCCCTCGAAAACCTGATGCGCGACCGCACTACGCTGGTCATCGCCCACCGGCTATCGACCGTGCGCCGGGCGGATCGCATTGTCGTTCTGGTCGGTGGGCGGGTCATCGAGCAGGGCACGCACGACGAGTTGCTGGCTCTCGACGCGGAGTACCGTAAGCTCTATGACCTGCAATTCCGCGACCCGCCGCAAGCGCGTGGCGCGGACGAAGTCTGAGCCGGGCAGAGGAGATCCGAGGTGGGGTTGCGCAAGGATTCGTTCGCAGAGCGCGCCGTGTCGACGTTGGCGCCACGCTTGATCAGCGCGGCGCTGCAGGTCTTGCACTGGACGGTGCGCTGCGAGTACGTCGGCGCCGATGAACTGTTTCGGCGCTGGCGCGCCGGCGAGCAGACGATCATCGCGTTCTGGCACAACCGGCTCGTGATGATGCCACTCGTCTATTGCGGCCGCGATATGTGCGTGCTCAACAGTGAATCGCGCGACGGCGAGATCGCCACGCGCGCTGCGGCGCGGTGGGGCGTGCGATCGGTGCGCGGCTCGGCGACGCGTGGCGGTGCCAAGGGCTTCCTCGCGTTGTTGCGCGCCTTCCGTGGCGGTGCTGATCTCGCGGTCGTCCCGGACGGGCCGCGCGGGCCGCGCTATGTGGCCAAGCACGGTGTCGTGCATCTCGGCCGCATGGTCGGCGTGCCGATCATTCCCCTGAGCTACGGCGCGTCGCGCTGTTGGCAGGTGCGTAGCTGGGATGGGCTCGTCGTGCCGTTGCCCTTCGCGCGCGTCTGCTTCGTGGTCGGGGAACCGCTGCAGATCCAACGCGACGCCGACGAAATGATGATCGAGGCGGCGCGCGACGAACTCGAGCGACGGCTGAACGCGGCGACGGTTGCGGCGGAGGTGCGCGTTGGCGCCCGTACCCGATAACGGTAGCGGTCTGCTTACCGTCGGCTACCTCGTCTACGACACGGTTTGCCTGGTCGCTACCGTGCTCGGTGCGCCGCTGTTGCCGCTGCTGCGGCGCGGCCGCCACGGGCAGGGTATCGATGAGCGTCTCGGCCGCATTCCCGCCGGTGCCCGGGGTCTTGCTCGGCCGCTCTGGCTCCATGCGGCTTCGGTCGGTGAGGTGCTGTCGACGGAGCCCCTCATTCAAGAGTTGCGCCGTCATCGCCCGGATCTGCCGATCGTCGTGTCGACGACGTCTTGGACGGGCCGTAACACTGCGGCCGAGCGTCTCGGCGCCGATGCCGTGATGTTGGTGCCGCTCGACTTCTTCTGGGCGGTGCGTCGCTGCGTGCACGCGCTGCGGCCGCGCATGCTGGTCATCGTCGAAACCGAAATCTGGCCATCGCTGATTCGCGAGGTCGCACGGACCGGTGCGCCGGTGGCGTTGGTCAGCGGGCGGCTGTCGGAGGCCGGTGCACGCCGCTATCGCCCTGTGGGCTGGTTCATTCGGCGCGTCTTGCGCCAATTGACGATGATCGCCATGCAAGGCGAGGCTGACGCGCAGCGCATGCGCGAACTCGGCGGACCCGAAGACCGGATGAGTGTTCTCGGCAGTCTCAAGTTCGCGCGTGATACGGCGACGGGACCGCCGCGGGCGCGTGGCGCGCGGCTGGCGTTGCCGCGCGAACGGCCGATCTTCGTCGCCGCAAGCACGCAGCCGCGCGAAGAGGAAATGGTACTCGACGCCTGTCAGCGGGTTTGGGAGCGGAATCCGAATGCATTGTTGCTGATCGCGCCGAGGCGCCCGGCCCGTTTCGACGAGGTCGCTGGGTTGATCGCGGCGCGCGGTCTCGCCTGCGAGCGACGCAGTGCGCGCGGCAAGAGCGTCGCCGCAGCGACGCAGGTGTTTCTTCTCGACACGCTCGGCGAGCTCGCCGACGCTTTTCCCGCGGCGCGGGCGGTGTACGTTGGTGGGAGCATGGGATCCGTCGGTGGACACAATGTGCTCGAGCCCGCAGTGTTTGCGCGGCCGGTGAGCTTCGGCCCGGACACTCATAACGTGGAGCCCGCTGCGCACGCTTTGCTCGCAGCCGGTGCGGCGACCCGGGTGCTGGACGCGAATGGGCTGGGCGCGGATTGGTTGAGCTTGCTCGACGACCCCCAACGAGCAGAGCGCATGGGGCAGGCGGCGCGTGCGGTCGTCGACCAGCAGTCTGCCGTTGCTGAGCGCACGGCCGAGGCGCTGCTGCCATTTCTGGATGTAGATGATGTCGACGCTGAGCCAGACAATTCGTGACGTCGTCTGGGCGCGACGTGGCCCGGGCGGCTGGGCCGGGTGGCTCGGACTGCAGCCGCTGAGCGCGTTGTTTGCACTTGGGGTCGAGCTGCGCGACGCGGGCTATCGCCTCGGCGTTCTGCAGTCCGAGCGTGCGGCGATCCCGGTGGTCAGCGTCGGCAACCTCACGGTCGGCGGCACCGGCAAGACCCCGTTGACGCTGTGGCTCGCGCGGCGGCTCACCACCAAGGGATACAACGTTGCCATCCTACTGCGCGGCTATAGCGGCAGCGCGCGGGAAGCGACGATCGTCTCGCGCGGGCAGGGGTTGGAGGCGCCGGTCGAACTCGTCGGCGACGAGGCGGCGATGCTGGCGAAGTGCTTCGCGGGGACGGTATTGACGGCGCGCAAGCGCATCGGCGGGGTGCGGCTCGCGCAGAGTCTGGGCTGTGACCTGGTTCTGCTCGACGATGGATTCCAGCACCGCGCCTTGGCGCGCGACTTCGATCTCGTCGTGGTCAGTAGCCGTCGCGGCGGAATGCTCCCCGCCGGGCCGATGCGCGAGCGCTGGGGCGCGTTGCGCCGTGCCGACGCTGTGGCGCTGGCCATTCGCGGCGAGGAAGAGGCAGCGGAGCCCCTGCCCGCGGGCGTCGCGGCGCTGGGTCTGCCGACCTTCGTCGTGCGCTTCCGGCCGAATTCCCTCGTCGGGTCGGTGGGCGGGCTTTGGCAGGAACTACCGATTGCCGCGATCTCGGGAGCCCGGGTGACCGTCGTTTCGGGGATCGCTGAGCCGGTGTCGTTCTACCAGACGCTGCGCGGCTGGGGCGCCAACGTGCAGGAGATCTTCGAATACCCGGACCACCACCGCTACACCCCGGACGACTGGCAGCGCATCAATCGCCAGACCCAAGCGGTGGACTTCGTCGTGACGACGGAAAAGGACCTGATCAAGCTCGAGCGCTTTCCGTTCGCCAAGGACAAGTTGGTAGCGGTGCGCATCGAGCCCGAGGTCGATGACGCAGCCGCCCTGGTCGCCTTGATCGAACGGCGTCTCGCTGCCCGCGTCGCTTCCTGGACGCAAGCGGACAAACCGACTACCAACACGTCGGAGGCGCAGACCGCGCGTTCGCACGTCGATTGAACTACTTCTGGAGAACCAACCATGCCCTTGAGCAAAGAACTCCTCGACATCCTCGCCTGCCCGCAATGCAAGGGCGAGGTGACGCTGACGGCGAACGAAGACGGCCTCGTCTGCGCCGCGTGCAAGCTGAAGTACCCGATTCGGGAGGAGATCCCGGTCATGCTGATCGACGAGGCGTTGCCGCTAGAGTCGTGAGCGTGCTGAGTGTGGCGCATTTCGAGCACGTCCGTGACGGTCGCCTCGAGGTGCTCGTGCGCGCCGAACTGCGCGCGAAACTGCTGCCGTTGTTGCGTGCCGCCGGCGACGATTTCGCCGACGCCGCCGTCGTGCGCGTTCCCGGGGGTCGCGGCGCGACGGTCGCCGTGCGGGCGGAAGGAGAGCACTTCGCCATTCGCGCCGGTCGCCGCGGTGGTCTGCCGGGGCGACTGGTATCGTCGTTGTACTTCGGTTTCGACCCACGTCCGTTTCGTGAGATCGCCGTCACGGCGGAGTTGCATAAGCACGGGGTTCCCGTCGTCGAGCCTTGCGCGGCGGCGGTTCGTTGGGTGCTGCCGGGCGTGTACCGGAGTTGGCTGGTGACACGTTGGGTCGAGGACGCGCGCACGCTTTGGGCTTGGGCTGCTTTCGAGCGCGACCGCATGCGTCGTGAGAGTGTCTTCGTCGCCATCGGTCGTGCGTTGCTGGCGCTCCACGATGCGGGAGCGACCCATCCCGATCTCAATTTGAACAACATCCTCGTGCGCGAACGCGACGGTAGGCCCGAGATTCTGCTGCTCGACTTCGATCGCGCGCGGCCGCCGACGGCGTCGGTCGACGGGGCTGCGGACTTCGGGCGTCTGCGCCGGTCGGCGCGCAAGCTCGACCCCGCCGGTGTCGTCGTCGCCGCCGCCGAACTCGACCTGATCGAGGCGACGGGCCGCGCGCATGCCCCGGTGCGGTGAATGGCGCCGATGCCCCGCCTAGCGCCTGATCGCATTCTCATCGTCCTGCTCGGCGCGATCGGCGACGTCGTGCGCGGCTTGCCCCTGTTGATGCGGTTGCGTCGTGCGTACCCGGAGGCGCACATCACCTGGGCGGTCGAGCCGTTGTCGGAGCCGATCGTCCGCGCACATCCCGCCCTCGACGACGTGATCGTCTTTCAGCGGCGAGGCGGAGTGAAGTCGTTTTTCCCCTTCCTCCGCCAGATTCGCGCACTGCGCCCCGATCTCACGCTCGACCTGCAGCGCCACCTCAAGAGCGGCGTCAGCAGCCGCTGGTCGGGAGCGCCGCTGCGGCTCGGGTTCCCGCGTGCGAGTTCGCGCGAGGGCAATTGGTGGTTCAACAACGCACATGTCCCGGCACGGGCGCACTACAGCTCGAAACTCGCCTATTTCCTCAGCTTTGCCGACTGGCTCGATCTGCCCGACGCGCCGGTCGAGTTCGGCCTGCGCCTCTCGGACGAAGAAGATGCGCGCGCCGCGCAGCTGCTCGCCGGCATCGAGCGCCCGTTCATGGCGGCGTTCGTAGGCTCCAGTTGTGAGAGTCGCTTGTGGTTTCCCGATCGCACCGCGCGCGCAATCGAAGTGCTTGCCGAGCGCGGAATGGACACCGTGCTCGTCGGCGGGCCGGGCGACGTCGCGTTCGCCGCCGACGTGGAGGCCCAGAGTCGAGTCGCGCTGCGCAACCTCGCCGGCAAGACAGGGCTGCGCGACCTGTTCGGGATCTTCGCGCGCGCTGCGGTCGCGTTCGGGCCCGACTCGGGGCCGATGCACATCGCCGCCGCGGTAGGCGCGCCGGTGGTATCGCTCTGGGGAGCGACGAGCGCCGGCCGCTCGTCGCCGTGGGCCAACGAGGACGGCGTGATCCAAGGCGTCGCCGCCTGCATGCCGTGCTTCAAGAAGAGGTGTCCGATCGGTCGCGTGTGCATGCAGGCGATCGGTGTCGACGGGGTGGTAGAGCGCCTGCTCGAGAAGCACCGCTGAGATGCGCCAGCGACGAATTGTCTGTGCACACGCATGGGTGTACGGTGTCGTACATGAAGCGACGGGATCTGGAGCGTGCATTGCGCACTCTGGGTTGGAGATTCCCGCGTCACGGTCGCAAGCACGACGTGTGGACGGACGGAGTACGTGAAGAAGCGGTGCCGCGCCATGTCGATATCAATGAACGGCTTGCGCAGGTGATTCTGGCTCGCGCGGGAAGAAAGGACTGAAGATGCGATTCCAAGGGAACCTTTCGCGGGGCGGGAAGTGGTGGTTGGCGGAAGTGCCCGTGTTCGACGCGATGACGCAAGGTCGGACCCGCAAGGAAGCGTTGACCATGATTGCCGACTGGTTTGTCGTCATGGCCGATCGGGACCGATTCTCGGTGAAGGTCCATCCAGTCGGAGGCAGTAGATTCGACGTCGGCTCGGACGACGTCCGTACGATGATCAGCCTCCTGCTGCGGCGCCAGCGGCAGAAGAGTGGTTTGTCATTGGCCCAGGCGGCCGAGCGACTCGGCGCAAAGTCGAGGAACGCGTATGCGCGCTACGAGCAGGGACTGTCGGTGCCGACGGTTGAAAAGCTGGACGAGCTGCTGCACGCGATCGCACCCGATCGGGACATCGTCGTCCATCAGGGCGACGCGGCGTGACGGGGATATGGGCAATTTCAACGGGACGGTGGGCGCGAATCTTCCTTGACCCTCGTGGCCGATTCGGCCATCGTTCGCCGCGATGACAGCCGCCCGATGGAGTAGACGAAGCGCGCCGCGTCGGCTGGCGCGATTGGTGTTGACGGCCTGTGCTCTGATCGCGATCTCATTTCCCGAAGCGCGGGCGGAGCCTTATTTCGCCGTGCGCGAAGGCCTGCCTTGCAGTGCCTGCCACGTCAATATCACCGGCGGCGGCAAACGCACCGATCTCGTCAATACCCACGTCAACGACCTGCTCCATACGTCGAAGCTGTTCGGTCCGGTGTCGCGGCCGCCCGAGTTCTTCACCGGCGACATCAACGAGTATCTCGGGCTCGGCGCGAACCTGCGCACCAACTACCGTGCCGAGTTTCAGGACAAGCCCGACGCCAACGGCCAAGTCGACAACGACGTGTTCTTCCGCGACCGGCTCGAACGCAACGATCTCGACACCGAAGCATACCTGTATGGTGAGGTGCGGTTGGTGCCCGGCTATCTGACGCTCTACGTCGACCACGATGTGGTCAATACCGACGCGCGCGAGGCGTTCGCGCTGGTGCAAGGGCTGCTGCCGTGGAACGGCTTCGTCAAAGCGGGCCGGATGTTCCTGCCTTACGGGTTGCAGTTGCAGGACGACGACGCGTTCATTCGCCAGGACACGTTCAACTTCAACGCGCGCGAGACGGCCTTCGAGGTCGGCTTCGAGCCCGAGCCGTTCACGGTGATCGCGGCGGTTTCCGACGGCTCCGGCGGCGATCGCGACGTTCGCTTCACGACGACGGCGTACACGATGGTGACGGACGTGCCGGTCGTGCGCAACGTGCTGCTCGGCACCTCGTTCACGCGCGTCGGCTCGTCGCTCGGCGACCAGATCGCCTACGGCTTCTTCGCCGGCACCAACGTCGAGAGGCTCACGCTGCTCGGCGAGGTCGACTTCCGCGACGATGCGGGCCGCGGCCATTTCGTCGCCTATGGCGAGGCGGACTATCTGTTCTTCGATTGGCTGAACCTCAAGTTCGCCGCCGACTACGCGGACAATGCGAGCCGCACCTCGGACTTCGTCGACGACGCCAAGCACCGCTTCAGCTTCGGCTTGGAGCCGTTCATCAATCGCTTCTTGCAGCCGCGTCTCTTCTATCGCGTCAGCAACGGCATCCGCTCACAGCCCGCTCTCAACCGCAGCGAGATCCTCGCCGAAGTCCACTTGTTCTTCTGAGACCGGGTTCTCGTCCCGGCGTGTCGGGCGGCGCTTGGTGCCGAGCTTCGAGACGAATCCGAAGCCAGCGAGCGCGAAGTTGTGCAGCCGCAAGAAGCCATGGCGCGACGCGTTCGAGCCGAACGGTGGGGCGCGAATTGCCGGCCTCTGGCCGACGCCCCTCGTGTCCCGTTCGTAATGCGCTTGTCGATGCACGGTCTCCTGAAACCAGCAGCCCTTCGACAGGCTCAGGACAGGCCCTTCGACGGGCTCAGGGCGAACGGGTAACCTATTCTCCTGCACGAACAACGTTCCTATCTTTGCGCTTGCGGGGCGGTGGCTGGGAGAGTCGCAAGAATTCGTGGGACATCCATTTCCCGACGACCGGAAACCGTTCAGCCTTGCGGCGTTTCACGAGGAGTTTCCGACCCGGTCGCGATGCTCTTCCCGCAGCGCCCTCCAGCCCTGAAGTCGGGTGCCTCGCCAAGTCCTCCTGCAGCCGCGCCTCTTCTATCGCGTCCGCAACGGCATTCGCTCACAGCCCGCTCTCAGCCGCAGCGAGATCCTCGCCGAAGTCCGCTTGTTCTTCCGAGGCCGGGTTCGGGCCTCAGCGCGTCAGGCGGCGCGCGGCGCCGTTGCCGACGCGGCGATCGCCGCAGGTAAGACCACTTCGAAGCAGCTGCCGGAGCCGGGCGCGGACTCGACGCGGACTTCGCCGCCGAGCGCCTCGGTGAACCGCTTGACGATGTACAGGCCGAGACCGAAGCCGGTGCCGTCCTGCGTGGCGCGGGCGAAGCGGTCGAAGATGTGGGGGACAGCCGCGCTCGGAATGCCCTCGCCGGTGTCGGTGACCGCAATGCTCACGGCGCCGCGAACGGGGTCGGCTTCGACCGCGAGGGTCACCGATCCGGACGTCGTATGCTTGAGGGCGTTGTGGAGGAGATTGCGTACGATTGCCTCGAACTTGCTCCGGTCGGTGCGCAGGCGAACGCCGGGCGCCATCGTCGGCCAAGCGATCGCGACGCCGGCGGGGCACCATGATGGCGGTATCCCCGCGCGGATGCGCTCGATCATCTGGGCGGCGTCGAACTCTTCGATGACGGTGCGCAGGCCGCCCGTTTCGATGCTGCCGAACGCGAGCATCGTATTCACCAGGTCGTTTGCGCACTGCGACTGGTCACTGATCACGCGCAACATCTCCTTTCGTTCAGCCGCGTCGTCCAAGGCGCCTTCGATCAATACCTGTGCCAGCAGGTGGACGTTGTGTAACGGTGTGCGCAGTTCGTGCGAGAGGATCGACACCAGGTCGCTCTTTGCCCGGTCGGCGGCTTGCGCTTCGTCGCGCAAGCGTGCGTTCTCTGCGGCGAGCTCGCCCTGGAGGAAGGCGTCTTGCAGGAGGCGCGCGCGATGCTGGTCGGCCGAGCGCGCGCCCACGGCGACAACGAATAGGAAGGCGACGAGTGAAGAGGCGCTATACCACACGGGGTAGGCGGACTGTGTGCCGAGCTGGAGGACGATAGCGAAGCCTGCGAGCGGGACGATGCTGGCGAGGAGTTGGTTGCGCAGTCCGAGAGGGAAGGCCAACGCGAACCCGCCGAGAAGCACGGTGATCGCCAATACGCAGAGTTCGGCCCCGCCGCGTACCATGGGCGAGTAGCCCAACATCGCCGCGCAGAGGGCACTCACGCCGCCGACGGCGATCGCCACCGCTGCCTGCGGGCGCAGGCGCAGGGCGGCAATAGATAGGCTGGCGATCGCGACGTAGAGGGTGCCGACGATGAGGACGGCGCTGCGGTGCCCCGGCCGCGTCAGCCATTCCATGACGCCGACAGTCGCCACCACCGGGAAGAACACGAGTAGGGCAGGGCGTGCATTGGCGAGAACGACCTGGCGCCGATCCTCGGCTTCGAGGCGCGCGACCGTGGTACCCCGGTTGCGTCCAATGAGTGCGTTGACCATCGCATTTCAGCAGCGCCGCGCGCCGCTTGCCCCCCGCGAATTCGAGTTGACCCTCGTACAATAATTTTCGCGGTCGGGGCAATCTCATTTCAGGTTGCTCGGCTAGGTCGAGCCGCTCGGCTTGAGGTTGTCGGCGGCAAGCGGTAGGCACGCGTCGGGAGGTATTGCCATGGTTCCACTTCCACTGGTCGGCGGGTGCCAATGCGGGGCGTTGCGCTACGAGATCACGCAGCCGCCGCTGATGATTTACAATTGCCACTGCACCAATTGTCAGAGGATCGGCGGGGGGGCCTTCTCGACACCGGCGACGGTCTTCGCGGCGGGCTTCGCCTTCAGCCAGGGCGAGCCCCACATTTTCGAATGGACGTCAGATGCCGGAACGCGGCGCTTCGGCTGGTTCTGCGGGGGTTGCGGCAGTCGCATCGCCCATGGCCAGATCCCGACCAACGGCATCCTCAGCGTGCGCACCGGAACGCTCGACGATACCACCTGGGTCGAGCCTGTCGGCGATATCTGGACGCGGAGCGCGCAGCCGTGGATCGTCCTGTCCGGTGACCGGCTCCGAGCCGAACAGCAGCCGACGGACTACGCACCCTTCATCGAACGCTTCCGCAGCCAGGCCCGGTTCCCGTCCTAGTGAGGATCCAAACTCGGTGGATCCCTGCGGAAGCGCGAATCCATGGAACGAAAGAGGAGCCGCCTTTTCGAACTTTTCAAATTTCTGTCGCCCGCGGGACGCGGGGATCTGGGTATGCAGGGCTGCTCAACAGCCTGCAGGGGTGGCGATGCTCAGACCGAGCAGGATCCCGCCGGCGATAGGAGGCCGCGGCCAAATGCAGCGCCCCGGCCGCTACACGCACGTGTCCAAGGACACATGCGTGCACCGGCCGACTCGTTCACGTGCAGCCACGCAGCAAGAAGAGTCCGAGCAGGATCGGGATGGGAATCCCCAAAATCCACAGGAACGCCCAGCCAATCGCACCGCGCTGATTCAAAGTGGGTTTCATTTCGTAACCTCGCTCCAGAAGCCGAATGGCGTGTGCGGCCGGCCGACGACTCGCCGGACGGCCGCACACGCCACTGAACTTGTGTCGGTGATGGCCGTCAGGCGTTTGCAGCGTTCTTGACCCCTGTCATTCCCGTGGTCGAGATGTCCTCGGCGCCTTCGCGCTTGAATATCTCGGTCGCACGGTCGGCCTCATCGCCGTCCGCGACGTGGACGGAGATCAAAATGCTGCCGCCACGGATCTTGCCTTCGTACTGCCTGACTTCGTACTCGGGAATCCCGAGACCGACGAGCGCGCCGGTGATTCCACCGGCTGCCGCACCGACCGCGGAGCCGGCGAGAGCCGCCATGATCGGACCGGCGGCGATGAACGGACCGACGCCAGGAATCGCGAGGGCGCCGATTCCGACGAGCCATCCCAACCCGCCACCCACCACAGCGCCGGTTCCCGCTCCTGTCGCGGCACCCTCGGGTGCCTTGGTGTGCTGCTCATGGGCGAAGTCGCGGGTTCCCGTTTTGTCCGGGAACAACACCGAGATATCGTTCGGGGAGAATCCCGCCGTCTTGAGCTCGTTCGCGATCCGCACCACCTGGGGCTCGGTCTTCGCAATGCAAATCACTGAATTTTCAGACATGGTGACTTCCTTTTCTCCAGCCGCGCCGCGAAGGCCGGCCAGTTTTCGAGTTCCTAGTTCGCAATTTCGATCTGGTTGTCGACGCGCTTGACGCCGGCGACGGTCTGCGCCGTCGCGCCGATCTTCGCCCTCTCCTCGGTGGTTGCGACAGGGCCACGGAGGGTGACGACGCCCATTGACGTGATGATCTTGACGTTTTGGGCGTTGGTCGAAAGGCTGTCGTCGGCGACAACTGCCTGGCGAATCTTCTGGGTGATGTCGAGATCACCCTGTGCGTTGGACTGATCGCCGCTGGTCACCGCAACTCCGCCTTGCCGATCGGCGGCGTTCTGCGCCGAGTTGTCGGCTTGCTGGCTATCGCAGCCCCACACCACACTCAGTCCACCGATCAACAAAACCGCGACTACTAACTTTTTCATGGGTTCCTCCCAGGGCGCGACATGCGCTCGTGTGCTTGGGCAACAGGGACACATGCGTGATTGCGTACCTGTTGCCGGACTTCATCGACTACATTCCGTACACGCTCGCTATTGCCTCTTGATCCGCATGTCATTCCTCACGGAGGTGACCCCGTTGACATTGCGGGCCACCACGACTGCCTGGTTGATATCGGCTTCGGATCCGACGAAGCCGCTCAACTGCACGATGCCCTTGTAGGTTTCGACGTTGATCTCGCTCGACTTCAGCGTCGGATCGGCGAACACCGCAGCCTTCACCTTCGCGGTGATGACGGAATCGTCGACGTATTCCCCGGTGCTCGAACTCTTCGCGGTCGATGCGCAACCCAGGAGAGAGAGGAGAACCGCCGTAGCGCAAAGTGCGGTGATCCGGTTGAGTGTTTTCATGGCGGAGTCCTTTCGTAACGCTGCGGTTTCCCCGTGGTAGAGGGGACCCCGGCGGCACCGGAAGGGGGAGTCCGGGTGTGCCGCCGGGGCTGAGTGTGCAAGGCGTTCTGTCGGTTGCCGACACACCGCTGTGCACATCTTTCTGCGACGATACGAACAGAGGAAGGAGGCCGACGCTGATTCACGTCGCGCTCGCTGGTCGTTCGCCAAATGATTGGTCTGGTTCATCGCTACGTACGTTCTCTTTAGGGAATTGCCGGAGCTCGGATAAGCTCGGAGTTCTACGCGAGCACCGCTACGTGCGTGGTACTTCCGATTATTTCCACGGGGGAGCAGCGGCTCGCTTGGCGAAGAGGCAAGCCAACCTGCAGATCGAAGCCGTGCTCTCGAGCGCAGGCGGACGCGGACGTGCATCCGCTGACGCGAGCGAAACGTAGTGCGGCAAACGTCGACGGCGAACGCCGGGGACGAAATTCGGCCGCCCCAAGCCAATCGATCTTGGGCGTGGGACGGGCTCTATCGAGATGTCTGGAGATCGAGCGGGAGCTCTGGGCCAGAGATTGACCAGGACCGAGAGGACTCGGTCCTGGTCAATTGGATCGGATCACGCGGATCGGATCACGCCTCGCGCCGCCGCACGGCGAAGCCGGCGACCGCGAGCAAGAGGCCGATTGAAGCCACCAGCGACCAGGTCGAGAGCAACGGAACCGGCGCCGCTACTCCGCACAAACCATTGGTCATGCAGCCGTTCGGGCACATATCGGAGACGCAGCACACGCCGTCGACACAGAAGCCAAGCTCGCAAGTCGAGCCGTCGATGCAAGGCTCGCCGAGATCCTCGATACACATGCCAGGCGCCGCCGGCGTGTCGCAGCGGGCTCCCGGGGCGGTGCAGGCGTCGTCGCAGCAGACGCCGTCGGCGCAGAATCCCGACACGCAGTCTGTCGGCGCCAGGCATTCTTCGCCCAGCGCGCTCGGCACGCAGTCGGGAGCGCTGGCCGCAAACGGCATGAAGTCGACGGCGCCGATCACCAAGTCGCACCCCGGATTGCCCGGCCCCGCAGCGCAACCCCAGAAGTTGTTCTCGGCATCGATGGACGGAACGCCGCCGTTGGCAACTCCAAAGAGCGCATTGCCGGCGATCACGCTATCGTTGATCGCGACCGTGGCGCCGGGATTCAGCCCGCCCAACACCATGCCGACGGAGTCGAAGATGCTGACACCATTCTGAAACTCGGTGATGCGGTTGCAGGAGCCCGTGATCGAGGCGCCGGACGGAATGGCGGCGAAGTTCGCCAGCGAATTGATCGACCGAATGAATACGCCCGAGCTCGGGGGAACGGCACCGCCGCCGGCCCCGCCGACGCCACCGCCGTCGATCGCGTTGCCGGTGATCGTCACCGGGCCGTTGCCGCGTACCGCCACACCGTGCGCGGCTGCCACCACTAGGGTGCCGGAGAGCGCGATCCGGTTGTCGGTCACATTGACGGCCGCGTGGGTGAAGCCGCTGCCGAGGCGGATCTCGATACGTGCGTCGGCTCCGGTGAGTACGCCGACATCCTGATTGAAGTCATTGCCCTCGATGTTGACCGGATTTCCCAACCCCTGCGCCTGGACGACGATGCCCACGGAATAGAAGCGCGAGTCGATGAATTCGTTGTTGCGAATCGTGATGTTGCCGGCATCGACACCCGACGTCGTATAGGCCTTGAAGAGCAGGACATCGCGTTGATTGTCCTCGAAGCTCGAGGTTTCGATCACCGAGTCGCGCAGCTCCTCGGCGAAGATCGCCGCGGTGCTCGCGTTGTTCTCGAAGCGGCTGTCGCTCACCTGCAGGTTGGCGAGTTGTGACGAAGGCGGAGCGACTCCCTCGTTCGCCTGGTAGATTCCGATCCCCGTATTGGAGAAGGTCGATCCGCTGACGGACAGGCCGTCGACGACCGAAGTCGAATTCATGCGGATGCCGAAACCGTTGCCGGAGAAAGTCGAGTCGATGACCGCGATGTTCGTGTACGTTCCTGGATTGTCGCCGATCTGCACTCCGTCCGAAGAATTTGCGAGGATGCGCACCGTATTGAGTTCGAGATCATCTACGCTCGGGGCGTCGAGCCGCACACCGTCGAGGCCATTCTGGATCGTCAGATTGCTGATGACGACGCCGTCGGCCCGGATGAAAAACCCGATTGCGCTGGCGGCGTCGACGACCGTGGTCATGGCGTCAGCGCCGTTGATCGTCAGTTGGTCGTCGACGACAATGCTGTTCTCATTGTAAGTTCCGGCGGCGACTTGAATGTCATCGCCCGGGCTCGCAGCCGCTACCGCAGCCGTGATCGTGTCGCAACTAGGCACGCCAACCGTGCAAGTGTTCGACATGTCTCCGGGGACGTTTCAGGTGGTGGCGAGCAAGCTGCTCGGCACGGACAACAGGAATGCGGCCAGGGGTACAAGCACCAGCAGTCGAGAATTCATGGTCGTTCCCTCTCTATTCTGTTACGGCGCAACAGCCTCGCTGCAGCCACTGGCACACCATGGTATGGGATGAACGCATCGTCGCATAGCCCAAAAATGAGAGTGCGTGTGGAAACTCGGCTGCCGCGCCACGGCGGCTCGCGGGTAGCGAGCAGGGGTGACCGAGGCAGAGGCCATTTACATTCTGCGCGTTGATGGGAGGTCCTACTCAACGCCCGGTCCCACCAACGCGGCGGAGTCGGAGGACCCTTGGTGTCGGGCGGTTGACGATCCGGTTGCTCCTCGGCATATTCGCGCCAAAGGGACTGAGCGATACTTTCCAGTGCCGCAGGGGGACACCGGATGCTTCATTCGGATGATGACGAGCGCGGTAGCGCGACGGCTGCACTGACGACAGCAGAGTCCACATCGGCTCGCGCCACGCCCCCGTTCCGAGCGGGAACGCCCAACGTCGTCGTCGTGGTCCTCGACGACACCGGCTTCGCGCAGCTGGGCTGCTACGGCTCCGACATCGACACCACGGCCATCGACGCGCTGGCGACGCGGGGGGTGCGGCTGACGAACTTCCACACCACTGCGGTGTGCTCGCCGACCCGCGCCTGCCTGCTGACCGGGCGCAACCACCACCGCGTCGGGGTCGGCATGCTGCCGGACCTGCCGATGAACTTCCCCGGGTACAACGCGCGCATCCCCGACGAGGCCGGCACGCTGGCGCAGATCCTGCGCGCCGAGGGCTACGCCACCTTCGCCGTCGGCAAGTGGCATCTGACCCCCAGGGACGAGCGGTCCCCGTCGGGTCCCTTCCAGAACTGGCCCCTCGGCAAGGGCTTCGAGCACTTCTACGGGTTCCTCGGTGGCGACGCCAATCACTGGGCGCCCGAGCTGGTCCGCGATAATACCTACGTCGACCCGCCCCGCACGCCGGACGAGGGCTACCACCTGACCGAGGATCTGGCTGACGAGACGATCGCCCGGGTGCGCGAGCTCCGCCGCAACCAGCCGGAGCGCCCGTTCCTGCTCTGGCTGGCGCTCGGGGCGACCCATGCCCCGCACCAAGTCAGCCCCGAGTGGAGCGACCGGTATGCCGGTCGCTTCGATGCCGGCTGGGAAGCCTGGCGTCGAGCGACCCTGAATCGCCAGATCGAGCGCGGCATCGTCGAGCCGGGCACGGAGCTGCCGACGCCGTCGGACTATGTGCCTGACTGGGACATTCTGGACCCTGACCACCGACGCCTCTACGCCCGCATGATGGAGGTCTACGCCGGCTTCCTCACCCACGCCGACGCCCAGATCGGACGCGTGCTGGCTGCGCTCGACCAGCTCGGCGAGCGCGAGAACACCATCGTCGTGGTCATGTCGGACAACGGCGCGTCCGGCGAGGCGGGGCCCCACGGCTCGGTGAGCGAGTTCCGCTTCGCCCAGGGGCGGGACGAGGACGTGGCCCTGAACCTGCGTCTGATCGACGAGCTCGGCGGCCGGCGGACCTACAACCACTACCCCTGGGGCTGGGCCGAGGCCGGCAACACCCCGGTCCGACGGTTCAAGCGGTACACCTTCGAGGGCGGCGTGCGCACCCCGTTCGTCATCTCGTGGCCGGCGGGGCTCGCCGCCATGGGTGAGATCCGGCACCAGTACTGCCACGCCGTCGACGTGCTGCCGACGCTGCTCGACCTGCTCGACATCAACCCCCCGGAGCGGATCGGCGGGGTCGAGCAGATGAGCCTCGACGGCGTCACGCTGCGCCCCATGCTCGACTCCGCCGCCGCTCCCGATCCCCGGAACAGCCAGTACTACGAGTGCTGGGGCAGCAGGGCCATGTACGAGGACGGTTGGAAGGTCGTCACCAACCACATCAACCAGCTCACCCACGCCGAGCGCGACCTCATCGCCGGCAGCGACGACTTCCACACCGACCACTGGCACCTGTTCGACACCCGAGCGGATACCGCCGAGAACCACGACGTCGGCGACGAGCACCCCGAGATCCGCGACCGGCTCGTCGCCCGCTGGCACGAGGAGGCCGCGCGCAACGGCGTCCTGCCGCTCAGCGACGGCGTTGCGGACCGCCTCGCACACCTCTTCCTCCCGTGGCCAAGCGGAGCGTCACGCGTCGAACTGCGCCCCGGCGAACGCGTTTTCGAGGACAACACCCCCAGCCTGTGCAATGGCTTCACGATCACCGCCCACCTCGGCGCGCCGCTCGAGGCAGCCGCGCTCGGCGTGCTCGCCGAACAGGGCGACTACAACGGTGGCTGGGTCTGGCACCTGAGCGGCGGGCAGGTGCGTTTCGCGGTCAGCTTCGTGAGCGAGCACCTGACCGAGCTGGCCGCCCCCCTGCCGGTCGGCGCGAAGACGTTGCAGGTGCTCGGCCGACCCACCGACGGCGGGATGGGGCTTGCGATCCTCGCCGACGGAGGCGTGATCGGCAGCGCGCGGCTACCGCACGAGTGGCCGGGCTTGTGGACCCCCAACTCCTCGGCGTCGCTGCTGGCTGGGGTCGGGCGGCCTCTCCCCGTCTACGACGGCTACGACCCGACCGTCGCCTTCAACGGCACACTCGATCGTCTGGTGGTCGAAGCCGCCGGCGGCGCCGACTTCGCCAACCTCGCCCACCAAGTCGACACGGCCTTCCGAAACCAATGACCACCGGCCGAGCCGCCAGCGTGACCGCTGCCGACCGCTCGTCGCCCGGGCGCGCGAAGCGGCGACCGGGCCGCCCGGCGAACAGCTCCACCGACGAGACGGTGGCCGTGGTTCTCGCCGCTGCTCGGCGGCAATTCGCGGCACACGGCTACGCCGGAACCTCCAACCGGACGGTCGCCGCTGCCGCCGGGCTCGCAC
>Ga0163153_10000478_pt1 | contig 71059 bp, 71 predicted proteins | sample OliLakLV19MP6IB1_FD_148629 | JGI IMG/M metagenome (GOLD analysis project Ga0163153, IMG submission 148629) | Freshwater microbial mat bacterial communities from Lake Vanda, McMurdo Dry Valleys, Antarctica - Oligotrophic Lake LV.19.MP6.IB-1 | ecosystem: Environmental > Aquatic > Freshwater >... | reverse complement strand
GCCGCGGCGGGTTTCGCGGGTGGGATGGCCGGCTGCGGCGCGCCCTTTTCCGTGTTGATGCCCGCGACCTGCGCCATCAGCGTGTCGGAAATCAGCGGCTTCGCGGGGACGGGGGCCGGCGCGGGCGCAACGGCCGGGGCCGGGGCCGCCTTCGGCCGCGCGGACTCGAAGGTCGCCAGCCGCGTGGTGCGCATCATCTCCGGGGATACTGCCTGGTCGCGGGCGTGGCCCGTGCTGGGCGCCGTGTCCTTGTCGAGCGACGAGGTGGCCGCATGGGCCGAGACCCGCGCGATCAGCCCGTCGATCATCTCGCGCTGGCGGCGAAGGTCCGCTTCCCCGGTCTTGAGGATCGCCATCTGCTCGTTGATCGAGGTGGTCTTCTCGTTGATCTTGGAGAGGTTGTCCAGGCGCGACTGAAGCTGCGCCTTGTGGTCCTTGATCTGCACCTCGAGCGGCAGGATCACCGCCTGCATCCAGCGTTCGGTCTGGCTCTTGGCTTCCGAGAAGTTCTGGCGCGCGGCCATCACCAGCGTCGAGTAGAAATTCTTCACGACGAAGTGTTTTTCCTTCACCACCACGTTCACCGGGTCCTTCACGAAGGCTTCGGTCTGGTGGACCAGCAGCTGCAGCCTGAGGCGCTGCGGGTCGAGGTCGAGCGAGGGGATGATCATCTTCTGGAAGCCGAACTTCGCGATGAAGGTGTTGTAGACGCCCTGCATCAGCTTCTTGATGTCCTCGGAGGCGGCGAACACCGCCTCGAAATCCTCGCTCAGGTCCTTGACCAGCGAATTCATGCCGCGCTGCAGCGTGATGGTGGTCCACGAATCCTCGATCGCCTGGGCGCTGCGGGCAAGCGCCTGGTCGAGCTTCTGCGCGTTCAGCATGTCCTGCAGCGCGGCGCGCTTGGAGCTGAAGACGCTGTTGTTCACCTTGTATTCGGCGAGCGCGGCGTTGTAGGCGCTTTTTTCGGCGGTGATCCTTGCCCAGAGCTTCTGCACCACCTCGCGGCTCTTGCCGACCAGCCCGTTCAGCTCGCCGATCTCGGCCTGGTTCGCCTTCTGCCGGCTGGCCACCGACGCGCGCGAGGAAATCATCATGCCGCCGATCTCGTTGACGACCGCCTTGCACAGGATCTGGCGCTTCATCGGCACGATCTCGTCGGCGAGGTACTTTTCCAGCACGTCGATGCCGCTTTTCTTCACCAGGCCCGCGTCCTCGCGGATCTTGCCCAGCAGGCCCTTCTGCGCCGAGATCGCGAAGATGCGCTCGCGCGGCAGCTGCAGGTGCTGCGCGGTGGTGTCGACCATGCGCGAGACCGCCTTTTCGATCTCGGCGGGGGTCTTGAGCTCGTCCCACATGAGGTCGACCTTGTTCAGCACCGCGACCTTCTGTGGCAGCCCCTGGCGCACGTAGCGCTCCCAGATCTCGAGGTCGCTCTTGGTGACGCCGGTGTCGATCGACAGCAGGAAAAGCACCGCGTGTGCGTTGGGGATGGTGCTGACGGTCAGTTCGGGTTCCATGCCGAGTGCGTTCAGCCCCGGGGTATCGAGGATCGACAGGCCGTTGGAAAGCAGCGGGTGCGGGTAGTTGATCATGGCGTAGCGCCACGCGGGTACTTCCACCAGTTCCTCTTCGCCGGGCAACTCGCCCTTCTCGTTGACCATCGGCGCCAGGCCCAGCATGCGGGCTTCCAGCGCGTAGACCTTCTTGGTGTCCGCCAGCGCCTTCAGCGCTTTCTTCATGTCGGCGGCGGAATTGACGTTCAGGCGCACCTTGCTCCATTCCACCGGCATGTTCTTCAGCTGGCTGATGGATTCGTCGCGGTAACGCGTCTCGACCGAGAGCAGCTTCAGGTACGGTTCTTCGCTCGGGTCGTGGAAAATTTCCGTCGGGCACATGGTGGTGCGGCCGACGTCGGAAGGCAGCAGGCGCTCCTTGAAGCTCGAGAAGAAAAGTGCGTTGATCAGCTCTGATTTCCCGCGCGAGAATTCCGCGAGAAAAGCGAGCATGAGGCGACCCTTGTTGAGGTTTTCCAGCAGGTCATAGAAGCGGATCGACTGCTGCACGTCCAGCTGCTGGTTAGATTCCAGCCACTCGTGATACGCGTGGATCGACTGGGTGAGCTCCTCGCGCCACCGGTTGTAGCGGGCGATCTCAGTCTCGAAGCGAGTTGTAGCGGCTGCGTCCATGCGCTGTCGGGGTTTGGTCCCCCAGGGGGTGCTCGAAACCCAGTGTATCCGACTTTCACCAATTTTATGAGTGACTTGGCGCACTCCGCGGCAACAAAAAAGCCGGCTCCGGGCCGGCTTTCGGGGATCCCGGAGGGGGCTGGCGGCTAGCTGGAAGCGCCCAGGCGCGCCCGGCTGACGGTTGCGAAACCGGCCATCCTGGCGCGGGGACGCAGGCCCGAAAGGGGGCTGGGATGGGGCTGGTCCGCGGCAGCCTGGTAGCTGCGGGCGATTTCCAGGAACCGGTTGCGCCATTTGTCGCGGCGCGTGCTGCTGGATCGAATGTTCATGACTTGGAGACTAGCGGCTGGCGGTTTAAGTTTCCGTTGAATCGTAGCCAGTTGTTGTGACGGTTTTCGGACCGTTTGTTGTGACACCCCGCACACCGTGCGGCGCGGCGCGGCTCGCCCTAGCCGAAGGCGCGGGCGCCGGAAACAGCTCCGGCGACGCTCGCGACGATGGCGACGAAAAACGAGACGGTCACGAAGGTGAAGAAGGCGGTGATCATTTGGCGGCTCCCGGTGGGTGTTGCGTTGTTGATGGACGCAATCTACGGCAGCCACAACCACCCGGACCAGCCGAAAGCGACGAATTGCGGAAAATGCGGGGCGAAGTGCCCTAAAGCAGGGCCCTCTGCATCATCTTCACGCTTTCGGTTTCGAGCCAGGTCACCGGAATCATCAGGATCAGCTGCAGCCCGATGAGGACCAGGACGGGGGTGATGTCGACCCCGCCGATGAGCGGGACGGCCTTCTGGAACGGCCGCAGGAAGGGCCGTGTCAGCGCGTGGAAAAACGGCGCCACCGGGTGGTGGGGGTTCACCCAGGACAACACCGCCTGGACGATGATCGCGCCGATGAAGATGTAGATCGACAGGCGGATCAGCTTCACGAACGCCAGGAACAGCAGGACCGGCAGCACCTCGGCATTGGGGGTGGCGCCCAGCAGCAGGAGCAGCAACAGCAGCTGCAGCAGGAATTCGAACAACAGGGCCACGACGAGCGAGGCCCAATCGAGGTTGAACATGCCCGGGATCACCCGGCGCAGCGGCTTCACCGCGAAATCGGTCAGCGCCATGGTGAACTGCGCGATCGGGTTGCGCGCGGAGGCGCGGAAGGCCTGCATCCAGAAACGCAGCAGCGCCGCGAGGATGAAGAGGTGGAACAGCGCGTCGAGGACGAAGGCGATGGCCTGGGTGATCATGCCGGGTCCTTGCCGAGGGCATCGCCGAGCTCGACCGAGCGGTCCCGGGCGGCCTTCACGGCAGCCATGAAATGCGCCTTCACCGCCGCCTGCTCGAGGACTTTCACCGCGGCCTCCGTGGTGCCCCCCTTCGAGGTCACCTGCGCGCGCAGCGCGGCCGGGTCTTCCCCGCGTTCGATGGCGAGTTTGGTGGCGCCGACGAAGGTCCACAGCGCGAGCGAGCGCGAGGCGCCCTGCGCGAGCCCCAGGTTGCGGGCGGCCTCTTCGAGCGCTTCCATCGCATAGAAGACATAGGCGGGGCCGCTGCCGGATACGGCCACCACGGCGTCCAGGTCGGCCTCGTTGTCGAACCAGAGCGTCGCCCCCACCGAGCCCAGCAGGGTCTCGGCCAGCTGCCGGTCGGAGGCGGGGAGGGTGGCCGGCGCGTACAGGCCGGTGATGCCCGCATGCACCAGCGCCGGCGTATTGGGCATCGAGCGCACGACGCGGGCGCGCCCGCCCAGCCAGCGCGACAGGTCGGCCACGCGGATGCCCGCGGCGATGCTGATGAAAAGTGCGTCGCCCACCACCGGGGCCAGCACGGCGGCGGCCTCGCGCATGTTCTGCGGCTTGACCGCCATGATCACGGCGCCGGCCGCCGCTGCCTCCGCACCCGGGGCCTCCACCGCTCGCACGCCGAATTCCGCCAGCAGGCGCAGGCGCGCCGAGGCATCGGGCTCCACCACCACGATGTCGCTGCTGGCGGCCGCGCCCTTGGTGACGAGGCCGCCGATGATGGCGCGCGCCATGTTGCCGCCGCCGATGAAGATGATTTTCACGCTGCCGCCTTTCGCTGCCGTTCGCCGAACAGGGCCGTTCCGATACGCACCAGGGTCGCGCCTTCCGCCACCGCCGCTTCCAGGTCCTGGCTCATCCCCATGGACAACGTGTCCATCGGGATGCCGGCCGCGCCGATCTCGTCGCGCAGCCGGCGCAGCAACCCGAACTGCCGGCGCTGCAGCGCCACGTCCTGCGTGAAGCTTGCCATGCCCATCAGGCCGCGCAGCCGGATCGCGGGGATGGCCGCGACCTCGCGCGCCAGCGCCAGCGCGCCTTCCGGGGCGACGCCGCCCTTGGTTGCCTCATCGCTGATGTTCACCTGCAGGCAGACGTTGAGATCGCCGCGGCCGGTCGGGCGCGCCCTGGCCAGCGCCTGCGCGAGCCTTGAACGGTCGACGCCGTGGACCCAATCGAAGTGCGCGGCGACCTCGCGCGCCTTGTTGGACTGAAGGTGCCCGATGAAATGCCATACGATGGGCAGATCCGACAACGCGGCGACTTTTGCAACGGCATCCTGCACATAGTTTTCGCCGAAGTCCCGGCAGCCGGCGGCGAACGCTTCGCGAAGCTGGTCCGGGGCTTGCTGCTTGGTTACGGCAACCAGCGTGATCTCGCGGCTATCCCCTTGTAACGCCTCGGAAATGCGCCGTCGGATGGCTTGCAGGTTGGAGGCGATTGTGGACATAATCGGATCGACTTTTCGAGGCGCATTCTAACTCCACCCGCCTGCCGCCCCACCGGCGACGCCTCGTCTTCAAGGGAAAACCAGAAAATGGATATCGCAGAGCTGCTCGCCTTCTCGGTCAAGAACAAGGCTTCGGACCTTCACCTTTCGGCGGGCCTGCCTCCGATGATCCGCGTGCATGGCGACGTGCGCCGGATCAACGTCCCCAACCTGGAGCACAAGGACGTGCACGGGATGGTGTACGACATCATGAACGACTCGCAGCGCAAGATCTACGAAGAGACCCTCGAGGTCGACTTCTCCTTCGAGATCCCCAACCTCGCGCGCTTTCGCGTCAACGCCTTCAACCAGCACCGCGGCGCGGGCGCCGTGTTCCGGACGATTCCTTCCAAGGTGCTCACGCTGGAGCAGCTCAACTGCCCCAAGATCTTCGCCGAGATCGCCAAGTACCCGCGCGGCATGGTGCTGGTCACCGGCCCCACCGGCTCGGGCAAGTCGACGACGCTCGCGGCGATGGTCAACGACGTGAACGAAAACGAATACGGCCACATCCTCACCGTCGAGGACCCGATCGAATTCGTGCACGAGGCCAAGAAGTGCCTGATCAACCAGCGCGAGGTGGGTCCCCACACGCTGTCGTTCTCGAACGCGCTGCGCAGCGCCCTGCGCGAGGATCCGGACATCATCCTGGTCGGTGAGATGCGGGACCTGGAAACCATCCGCCTGGCCATGACGGCGGCGGAAACGGGCCACCTGGTGTTCGGCACGCTGCACACGTCGTCGGCCGCCAAGACCGTCGACCGCATCATCGACGTCTTCCCGGCGGCGGAAAAGGAAATGATCCGCGCGATGCTTTCCGAATCGCTGCGCGCGGTGATCTCGCAGACGCTGTGCAAGACCAAGGACGGCACCGGGCGCGTCGCCGCGCACGAGATCATGATCGGCACCCCCGCCATCCGCAACCTGATACGCGAAGCCAAGGTCGCGCAGATGTATTCGTCGATCCAGACCGGCGGTGCGCTCGGCATGCAGACGCTCGACCAGAACCTGACCGACCTTGTGAAGCGCAACCTGATCTCGAACCCGGAAGCGCGGCAAAAGGCGGCGAACAAGGATAACTTCGCAGGCGCCTAGGCCTCATCGAACACCTACCGAATTAACATCAGAGTCGTTTCGGCCTCCGGCGCTCCGTCCCGCCCCACAGCAACACATACGCCGAGTCCGTAGCGCCAGGAGAACCAGCAATGGAACGCGAACAGAGTCTCAAATTCATGCACGACCTGCTGCGCGCGCTGATCGCGCGCAGGGGCTCCGACCTCTTCATCACCGCGGGCTTCCCGCCCGCCATGAAGGTCGACGGCAAGGTGACGCCGGTGTCGCAGCAAAGCCTTTCGCCGGTGCACTCGCAGGAGCTCGCCCGCTCGATCATGACCGACAAGCAGGCGGCGGAGTTCGAAGCCACGAACGAATGCAACTTCGCCATCAGCCCGTCCGGCATCGGGCGCTTCCGTGTCAACGCCTTCGTGCAGCAGGGCCGCGTGGGCCTGGTGCTGCGCACCATCACCACGCAGATCCCGAAGTTCGACGACCTGGGCCTGCCCCACGTCCTCAAGGACGTCGCGATGACCAAGCGGGGACTCGTGATCTTCGTGGGCGGCACCGGCTCGGGCAAGTCGACCTCGCTCGCCGCGATGGTCGGCCACCGCAACGAAAACAGCTACGGCCACATCATCACGATCGAGGACCCGGTCGAATACGTCCATGAACACCGCAACTGCATCATCACGCAGCGCGAAGTGGGCGTGGACACGGACAACTGGTTCGCCGCGCTGAAGAACACGCTGCGCCAGGCGCCCGACGTCATCCTCATCGGCGAGATCCGCGAGCGCGAGACGATGGAGTTCGGCATCGCCTTCGCGGAAACGGGCCACCTGTGCATGTCAACGCTTCACGCCAACTCGGCCAACCAGGCGCTCGACCGGATCATCAACTTCTTCCCGGAAGAGCGCCGCGCCCAGCTGCTGATGGACCTGTCGCTGAACCTGAAGGCGATCATCTCGCAGCGCCTGATCCCCAAGAAGGGAACCAAGGGGCGGGTCGCGGCGATCGAGATCCTGCTCAACTCCCCGCTCATGTCCGACCTCATCTTCAAGGGCGAGGTGCACGAGATGAAGGCGCTGGTGGGCAAGTCCCGCGAGCTCGGCATGCAGACCTTCGACCAGGCGCTGTTCGACCTTTTCGAGGCCGACATGATCACCTACGAGGACGCGCTGCGAAACGCGGACTCGGTCAACGACCTGCGCCTGCGGGTCAAGCTGGAGAGCAAAAACGCCAAGAACCGCGACCTGGGCTCGGGCCTCGAGCACCTGGAGATCGTGAAGTAGTCGCGGGGAGAGGGAACAAAAAGCCCGCGTAAAGCGGGCTTTTTCTTTGGTGCGCGTTGTAGGCGGGCGCCTACGGCTGTATCAGACACCTCCTAAGAACGTTCCCTGTCCGTCCGACTGTCCCGGGACCGCGCGCTCAGCAATATGGTCGTACGACTTCAGGGACGGCCAAAATGAACAAACTGATCGCAACAGGCCTCGCGGCATGCCTCATCCCCACCGGGCTGGCAGCCGAGGACCCGGCGCAGGCCGAACTTCCCGCCGGCACCGAAAACGTCCTCGTGATCGAGGAATCGGCGCCGATCGCCCACGGGCTGCTTTGTGCCCGAAGCACGGCCGACAAGTCCGGCGCCGAATGCATGACCGTCCACCATGCTGTATTGACCGCGCGCCTGCAGAAAGTTTCCCTGCGCGAACGCAGCCGCTGGATGTAATCGGCCCACCAGATCCATTACCGGGAGAAACCCCATGAACGGCGAACAACTCAGCGGCCACATCCGCACCATGAAGGGCTGGGCCCTCGAAAACTGGGGCCGCGTGACCTCGGATCCGTGGCTTCGCATCGCCGGGCGCCGAGAACAGCTGCTCGGTCGCCTCGAAGCCTCTCTCGCAGAATCCCGGCAGCTGGCCGAAGCCAGCTTCCCGGCGCGCACCGCCCCCGCCTACCGGGAGCGCCGCGGCCCCCGCTGATTTCCCAGAGTCCTTTGTTACTCCTGTTTATCCCGGCCGCAAGCCGGGATTTTTTCTTTCAGGGCCGGGTTGCGCCCTGCAGCAGGTCGGCCAGGTCGTCGGCGTGTTCTTCTTCCGCGGCCAGGATCTCCTCGAGCATGCGGCGCGTGGTCGGGTCGCCTTCGCCCACGAAAGTCACCATCTCGCGGTAGCTGTCGATGGCGATGCGCTCGGCCACCAGGTTTTCCCTGATGGCTTCCTGCAGCGTCTTGCCGATGCGGTATTCGGCGTGGCTGCGCCCGGTCAGCTCGTCGGGGTTGAAATTGGGCTCGCCACCGAGTTGCACGATGCGTTCGGCGATCAGGTCGGCGTGGGCCTGTTCCGCGTTGGAGTGTTCGAGGAATTCCGTTGCGACGGCGTGGGAATGGATGCCGCGCGCCATGAAGTAGTCGTGGCGGTAGCGCAGCACGCAGACCAGCTCCGTGGCCAGCGCCTCGTTGAGCAGGTCGATGACTTTTTCCTTGTCGCAGGCGTAGTTTTCCGTGACCGCGCCTTCCTCGACGTGGCGGCGGGCCTGCTCGCGCAGGGTCTTCACATCGGTAAGTTGCGGCTTGGCGGGCGGGGACTTCTGGGGGATGGCGTTCATTTTGTGTCTCCTTGGGGTCTGGGTTCAGACCGCCCCGGGAGGCACACGGTTCCGCCGAAACCGACTCAGTGCGCTCCGGCGAGCGCCCCGACCGCCGTGAGCTTGCCGCCGCGCATGCGCAGCAGCTCGCCCAGGATGCGTTTGGTGAGTGGATCGTCGGGCAACGCCGAGCTCGGGGCGGCGAAGTGGAAGCCCTGCAGCAGGTCGGCGCCGGAATCGATCGCCAGCAACGCTTCGCTGGCACTTTCGATGCCTTCGATCGCCACCTGGGCGCCGGCTTCGTGCAGGAGCTCGATGATGGCGGGCAACATGCGCCGCGCCTTCCGGTCGCCCACGGCGTCGGTGAGCACGGAGCGGTCGATCTTCACCACGTCCGGGCGCAACGACACGATGCGGTCGAAATTGGAACGGCCGACGCCGAAGTCGTCCATGGCGATGCTGGCGCCCAGCGCCCGGTAACCCGAGACCGCCTCGCGCAGCACGCCTTCGTCGCTGCAACTACCTTCGAGGATCTCGATGCAGACGCGTTCGGGCGCGAGGCCGTAGAAGCGCACCAGGTCGGCGAATTCGCGGGTGGCTTTCGCATCCCTCACCGCCGCTTCCGGACTGACGTTCACGAACAACTTGCGGTCGCCCGGATCGAGCGTGGCGAAGCGGCGCAGGTGCAGCGCGCGGCAGATCCAGTCGAGCAGGATTCCATCACCCTGCTCGAAGGCCCTTGCAAACAGGCGATCGGGGCGCATTGGGATGCCTTCCGCGTCCTGCGCGCGGATCAGCGCTTCGAAGCCGATGCAGTCGGCTTCCTTGACCGAATAGATGGGTTGGAAGTGCGTGGCGAGCGCCATCCCCTGCCATTGCAGGCAATTGAGCTTGGCCGCCCGGACGAGGTCCTCGGCGATGCGCGACAACGATTGGCCCACGTGTCTCCCGTTTGTTCTTCTGGCCGGCTGTGTTGCGGCTCAGGAGCGACTTTGCGGGGACGCAATTACACGCGGGTTACGGAACGGTTTCAACCGTAAGAAACCGGTGTTCCTCACGGCTTGGTGGCGAAGAAGCCGGCCATGATCTCGGCGATCTCGCTCATGCGGTAGGGCTTCTTCAATACGCGGTTGACGCCCGCGGCCAGCGCCCGCGCCTCGAAGCCGGAGCCGCCGTAGCCGCTGGCGATGAGGATCGGCAGGGTGGGGTTGATGCGGCGCAGCTCGAGTGCGAGCTGGGTGCCGGTGAGCTCGGGCATCACCTCGTCGCTGACCACCGCCTCGAAGCGCTTCGGATTGGCGCGCACCGCCAGCAGCGCCTCGCGCCCGTTGCGGTAACCCGCGGGCTCGTAGCCGAGGGTGGCAAGCATCTCCTCGAGGGCGGCGAGGACCTCCGGTTCGTCGTCCACTACCAGGATCTGCTGGCCGTCGCCGCGCGGCAGCTCGTCGCGCGTGTGCTCCACCGGGCCGATCTCGCCCTGCACCTGCGGCATCCAGACCGTGAACACAGTGCCCTGGCCGAGCTCGCTCGCGACATCGATGAAGCCGTGGTGCTCGGCCACCACCGAATGCACCAGCGCCAGGCCCAGGCCGGTGCCGCGGCCGGCCGGCTTGGTGGTGAAAAACGGCTCGAAGATGCGGTCGATCACCTCCGGGGCGATGCCATGGCCTGTATCGCGCACCGTGATGCGCGCGTATTCACCCGGGCCGATCTCGCCGGTGCGCACCTTGCGCGGTTCGCGAATCGTTTCCCTGGCCACCAGCACTTCCACCACGCCGTCCTCGTCCATCGCCTGGATCGCATTGGTGCAAAGGTTCATCACCAGCTGGTGCAGCCGGGTCGGGTCTCCCAGCACGGCGGCCTGCGCGTCTTCGATCGTGCACTGCACGTTCACGCGCCGGGTGGCCGAGCCGCGCACCAGCTCGCACGCCTCCTGCACGATGGGGGCCACGATCACCGGGATCTTCTCGGCGCCTTCCGCGCGGCTGTACGAGAGGATCTGCGTGACCAGCGCCTTGGCGCGGTTGCCCGCGTCCATGATGGTGTCGATGTAGCGCTTGAGGTCGGTGTCGCGTGCCTTCGCCTGCGCAAGCTCGCCATAACCCAGGATCGCACCGAGGATGTTGTTGAAGTCGTGTGCGATGCCGCCGGCCAGGTGGCCGACGGCCTGCATCTTCTCGGCCTGGCGCAGCTGCGCTTCGAGGCGCAGCTTGTCTTCTTCCGCGCGCACCTTCTCCGAGACGTCCTTCACGAAGCCGATCACGCGCCGGCCTTCCTTGCCGCGCGCGGGGTCGGCCACCAGGTAGGCATTGACCCCCAGCGTGCTGTAGTCGCCGTCGTCGCGGCGCAGGCGGTATTCCATCGCGATGTGCGAGATCTCGCCCGACATCAGCTGCTCGCGCAGGCCCTTCAGGCTCATGCGGTCTTCCGGGTGCACGCGCGCCATCCAGCCGCGCACGGTGCCCACGCTTTCGCGATCGGTCCCGATCACCGACTGCGTATCGCCGTCCCAAACCACCTCGCCGCTGAGCGGATCGAAGTCGTAGAGCAGGCTCTGGCTGGCGCGGATCACGCGCTCGTGGCGGTAGCGCCATTCCTCGGTCTCGCGCGCGGCCTCTTCGCGCTCCACGTGCAGCGCCGCCGAAAAGAGCGTGGTGACGATGATGGTGAGCAGGTAGAACTGCAGGTGCAGCAGCGACTTCACGTCCGGCAGGCCGTCGGCGCCATGGGGCCCGAAGCCGTGGCCGGTGTGCCAATAGCAGATGAGGCCGAAGATCGCCAGGCCAAGCGTGGCCGCGCGCAGCCCGAAGCGCAGCGCCGCCCAGATCAGGAATGGCGCGCACAGGTAGGCGAGCGGCGGGATGAAGCCCTCGCCCTCGGGCCGTGTCGAAAACGCATACGAGGTCGCGAAGATGAGGCAGACGTAGAGGACAACAAGTTCCGGCAGGCGCGAACGGGCCTGCTCCAGCGCCTGGCGGTAGCCGCGCCGGTTCCACGCCAGGATCAGCGGTGCCGTCAGCACCATGCCCAGGAACGTGGAGACAAACGCCACCGACCACTGCTCCTTGAAGGGCGCGTCCCAGCGCAGGAACGAAAACGCGCCGTCGATGATCGCCATCGCCGCCACCAGCGGGATCATGCCGACGAGGAACGACGCCAGCCCCTTCACCGTATCGACCTGCACGCGCGGGCCCGCCAGGCGCAGCAACCCGGCGGCGACAAAAAGTGGTTGCGCGACGTTGATGGCAGTGGTGGCCGCTATGGAGGTCCACGCCGCGCCGGCCAGCACGCCTACCAATACCGTGGCCGCGAGCACCATCGCGAGGTATGCGGGCCAGCGCCTTTCCGCGGACACCAGCAGGGTGCCGAGCGCGACGCCGTGCGCCGGCCAGATGAACATCGGCATGCGCTCGTGCAACGGCAGGCTGGCGGCGTAGGCGGCGAGCGCGAAATACGTGAGGCCGAAGGCCGCGTAGGCCGCGGCCTGGCGAAGGGAGGTCGGTTGCGCCTCGAAAGTGGGGAGCGGGGTGGCGTTCATCAGGTTGCCCTGGGAATGATAAGGCCTTTCAGCGGTAGAATGCCCCCAAAGGGACTCACTCCAAGGCCGCCGGTGGAAGCACATATCCTGGTCGTCGATGACGACGTAGCGATCCGAGAGCTGATCAAGGAGTACCTCACCGAGAACGACTTCCAGGTCTCGGTGGCCGAAACCGGCGCCGACATGGACCGGGTACTGGCGGTCGAAATCGTCGACCTGGTCATCCTCGACCTCAAGCTGCCGGATGAAGACGGCCTGGCCATCGCCCGAAGGCTGCGCGAATCGCTCGACCTGCCGATCATCATCCTCACCGGCCGCAAGGAAGAGGTTGATCGCGTGATGGGCCTGGAACTCGGCGCGGACGACTACGTCACCAAGCCCTTCAGCCAGCGCGAACTGCTGGCGCGCATCAAGGCGGTGCTGCGGCGCACGGAACAGAAACGCGCCACCCGCCGCGGGGAAAGTGTGCGCGCCTACCGCTTCAAGGGCTGGGAGCTGAACACCGGCACCCGCAAGCTGCGCGCCCCCGACGGGCGCAACGTGGAGCTCACCAACAGCGAATACGCGCTGCTGGTGGCGTTCCTGAAGGCGCCGGGGCGCATCCTCACGCGCGACCAGCTGCTCGAATCGAGCCGGCTGCACGACGACATCTACGACCGCTCCATAGATGTCCAGATCCTGCGCCTGCGCAGGAAAGTCGAGGAAAGCCCCAACCAACCGACACTCATCCGCACCGAGCGCGGCGCCGGCTACTACCTCGACGCTCCCGTAGAAGCAGTCTAGTTGGCCGCGTTTTCCCCGCTGCGCTTCACCTTCCGCCCGCGGTTGTGGACGAGCTTGAAGGGATACGGGCGCGACGACTTCGTGGCGGATCTGGGCTCGGGCATCACCGTGGCCCTCGTGGCGCTGCCGCTGGCGATGGCCTTCGCGATCGCCTCCGGGGTCCGCCCCGACCAGGGCATCACCACCGCGATTGTGGGCGGCTTCCTGGTCTCGCTGCTGGGTGGGTCGAAGGTCCAGATCGCGGGGCCCGCGGGCGCGTTTGTCGCGATGCTTTACACCATCGCGGAAAAATACGGCATCCCCAATCTGCTGATCGCCACCATGATGGCCGGGGTGCTGCTGTTTGCGATGGGCGCATTCCGGATGGGCACGCTGGTGCGTTTCATCCCGGTCACGATCGTGATCGGCTTCACCACCGGCATCGCGGTGATCATCGCGTTTTCGCAGCTGCGCGACCTGCTGGGCCTGCACATCGACAAGATGCCGTCGAACTTCTTTTCCCAGGTCTCGGTGTTGTGGTCGCACCTGCACGGGGTCAACTGGGTGGCGCTTGCCGTGGGCGTGGCGTGCCTGCTGGTGATTGTGGTGTGGCCGACGCCGCAGTCGACGAGATCGGTCCACTGGCGCTTCCTCACCGCCAAGCTGCCCTCCACCGTGGTGGTGCTGGTGGGGTCGGCGATTGCGGTCTGGGCGATGGGGCTTCCGGTGGAGACCATCGGCACGCGTTTCGGCGAGCTGCCGCGCGGGCTGCCGACGCCGGCGCTGCCACATTTCGACTGGGCGACGGCGCAGAACCTGTTTGCGCCGACGGTGGCCATCGCGTTGCTGGGCGCCATCGAATCGCTGCTGTGCGCGCGCGTGGCCGACGGGTTGATTGGTGACCGCCACGACCCCAACCAGGAGCTGATGGCGCAGGGCATCGCGAATTTCGCCTCACCCCTTTTCGGCGGCATCGCCGTCACCGGGACCATCGCGCGCACCATGACCAACGTGAAAAGCGGCGGGCGCACACCCGTCGCGGGGATCGTGCACGCGGCCACGCTGCTGCTGGTGATGGTGGCCCTCGCCCCGCTCGCCGGCTACATCCCGCTCACCGCGCTTGCCGCGGTGCTGCTGTGGGTGGCATTCAACATGGTCGCCTGGCAGGAGTTGCGTGCGCTGCGACGCTTCTCGATGTTCTACCGCGCCACCCTGCTCACCACGCTGGCGCTCACGGTGGTCTTCGACCTCACCGTTGCGGTTCAGGTGGGCCTCGCGCTGTCGTGCCTCTTCTTCATCTATCGCATGTCGGAGCTCACGCGGCTGGAGCGGATCGTGTTGCCGAAGGCGGCCGCCGGCGCGGGCGGGCCGGTGCAGGCCTGGGCGGTGTCCGGATCGGTTTTCTTCGGCTCGGTGAACAAGCTCGAAACGCTGCTCGACGCCTCGAAAGACCCGGTCCGCGCCGTGATCCTGGAGATGCACAAGGTGATCTACATGGACAACACCGGCCTGGACGCGATGGAGAACCTGCACCGGACGCTGGCGCGGCGCGAAACGCACCTGGTCCTGGTGGGCCTCAACGAGCAGCCGAGGCAGCTCCTTGCCCGTGCCGGGTTCCTCGACGACCTGGGCAAGGACACCGAGTTCCCCGACCTCGAATCGGCGCTGGCGACCCTGAAACCGCAATAGCGCTCACAATTCTTTTCGTTTATGTACACCCTCCATATCGGCAACAAGAACTACTCGTCCTGGTCGCTGCGCCCGTGGGTCCTGATGCGTGCGCTGGGCATCCCCTTCGAGGAACGGCTGCACGTCTTCGGCGCCGGATTCAAAGCGAAGGAAACCGGCAGATCCCCCAGCGGCAAGGTGCCCTGCCTGCACGACGGCGGGCGCATCGTATGGGATTCACTCGCGATCGCGGAATACCTCGCCGAAAGGCACCCCGGGGTATGGCCCGCCGATGCCGATGCGCGCGCCTGGGCGCGCAGCGCGGCGGCCGAGATGCACAGCGGCTTCAGCACCCTGCGCAACAACTGCGGCATGAACTGCGGGATACGCGTGAGCCTGCACGATCACCCGGCCGCGCTCGGCGTGGACATCGCACGGCTCGCGGAACTCTGGGGCGATGGCATCGCGCGCTTCGGCGGCCCGTTCCTGGCAGGCGACAAGTTCACCGCGGTGGACGCATTTTTCTGTCCCGTGGCATTCCGGGTGCAGACCTATGGGCTCGAGCTGCCGCCGGTGGCTGCCGCGTACGCGAAGCACCTGCTGGGCGTGGCGGCGATGAAGCAGTGGTATCAGGAAGGCCTGGCCGAATCCTGGCGCGACGAGCCACACGAGGCGCAGACCGCCGCGCTCGGGCGCATCACGCAGGACCTGCGCACCGGGACGCCCTGACCCCGGGCCAGGGCTGGAGCAGCGCCGCTCAGAAGTTGACCTGGTCGCGCCCCTTGAGCCGCAGCAACGCGCGCGCGTCGTCGGGAGTGGCCACCTCCAGGCCCAGGCCCTCGATCACCTGGCGCGCCGCCAGCACCTGTTGCGCATTGGTCTGCGCCAGCTCGCCCGCGCGGATCCAGAGCGAATCCTCCAGGCCCACGCGCACGTTGCCGCCGAGGGCCACCGACTGCGCGGCGATCGGCAGCTGGTTGCGCCCCGCCCCCAGCACGCTCCAGACGTAGTTGTCGCCGAAAAGGCGGTCGGCCGTGCGCCGCATGTGCGCGACGTCTTCCGGGTGCGCGCCGATGCCGCCGAGGATGCCGAACACCGACTGGATGAAAAACGGCGGCTTGATGATTCCGCGGTCGGCGAAGTGGCGCAGCGTGTAGAGGTGGCCGATGTCGTAACACTCCACCTCGAAACGCGTGCCGTTGGCGCCACACGTCACCAGGATGGATTCGATGTCCTTGAACGTGTTCCTGAAGATGCGATCGACCGAACCTTCCAGGTACGGCCGCTCCCACGCGTGCGTGAAGTCCTTGAAGCGCTCGAGCATGGGGAAAAGCCCGAAGTTCATCGAGCCCATGTTGAGCGAGGCGATCTCGGGCTTGAAGTGCGCGCAGGGCAGGATGCGCTCCTCCACACTCATGGTCGGCGCCCCGCCGGTGGTGATGTTCACCACCACGTCGCAGTCCTTGCGGATGCGCGCCAGGAAAGGCGCAAACGCCTCGGGCCGCTGGTCGGGGCGACCGTCGGCGGGATCGCGCGCGTGCAGGTGCACCACCGCCGCGCCGGCCTTCCACGCGCCGATGGCGGCCTGGTAGATCTCGTCCGCCGTGATGGGCAGGTGCGGCGACATCGACGGGGTGTGGATGGCGCCGGTGACAGCGCAGGTGATGACCACCTTGCGCGACGGCCGTGCGGCCGGTTTCGCGGGGTTCGGGCTCATGCCCGGAGTATATCGAGGCACCTGGCGAAAAAAAAATCGCGGCCCAGGGGCCGCGTTTTTCATGATGGAAAAACGTCGACTACTTGCCGTTTTTGCCCGTGGTCGAATTGTCGGACGCGGCGCCCGTGCCACCGGCCGGGGTGCGTTCCGGCATCGGCGTGGTGGCAGTCGTGCTGGGCATCGACGACCTTGTTTCCATCGACGACGTGGTGCCCATGGAGGTCGTGGTATCGGGATTCATCGACTTGTCCGTGTATTTGTCCGACTTCATCTTCTTCTTCATCATCGTCGTCTTCTTGTCGTGGTCGGCTTCGGCCTTGGCCTTGGCGGCGTCAGTCATCGGCGCGTTGGTGCCCTTGGCAGTGTTGCTCTTGTCCGAATACGAATTGCCCTGCGGATTGGTGGTGTTCGGGCTCACGGTCGGCGAACCGGTGGTGTCGGTCGCGAAAGCGGCGCCGGCGAAGGCGATCGAGGACATGACAATCAGGGGTGCGAGGTTGCGCATGGTGTTACTCCTTTGGGGGGGGTGGAACGGAAGGGCTGGCTGTTGGTTCGCCATACCTGCCATTCTCCGGGCTCAGGATCCTGATGATGTCCGGCATTGCTGGAATCGGGTGTAGGACGCGCGAATGGGCCATGAGGCGCACCGGAGGCTACCAACCCTTGCACGGGCAAACGTCAGCCCCAATGTTGGGGAAAAGGAATCCACCATGGAATTCAAGGACTACTACCAGATGCTGGGCGTCGAGCGCAACGCGACCGCCGACACGATCAAGAAGGCCTACCGCAAGCTGGCGCGCAAGTACCACCCGGACGTCTCGAAGGAGGCAAACGCGGACAAGCGCATGCAGGAAATCAACGAGGCCTACGCCGCCCTCCAGGACCCGGAAAAACGCGCCGCCTACGACCAGGTCGGCCGCGGCTACCAGCCGGGCCAGGATTTCAAGCCGCCGCCCGATTGGGACGCGGGGTTCGAATTCTCCGGCGCGGGTCCGTCGGCAGGCGACGGCGCGGACTACAGCGATTTCTTCTCGCAAATCTTCGGGCGCATGGGTGGCGCCGCCGGCCGCCCCCGCGGCGGCAATTTCCAGGCGCGTGGCCAGGACCACCACGCCAAGGTGATGCTCGATGTCGAGGACGCGTTTGCCGGCGCCACGCGGCAGATCGGCCTGCGCGTGCCGAAGGTCGATGACAACGGCCGCGTGCAACTGGAAACACGCACGCTGAACGTGAAGATTCCGAAAGGCGTACATGCGGGCCAGATGATCCGGCTTGCCGGGCAAGGCGCGCCGGGGATGGGTGGTGCGCCGGCCGGGGACCTGATGCTGGAAGTGCAATTCAACCCACATGCCCGCTTCCGCGTGGAGGGCCGGGACCTGCACCTGCGCCTTCCGGTCGCGCCGTGGGAGGCGGCGCTTGGAGCGGTTGTTCCCGTGGCAACGCCCGATGCAAACCTCGAAGTGCGCATCCCGGCCGGTGCACAAAGCGGCCGGCAGATGCGTGTTCGCGGCAAGGGTTTGCCCGCGGCCTCGCCGGGTGACCTGTACCTCGATCTGCAGGTGGTCCTGCCGCCGGCCGAAACGCCCGAGGCGCGAGCGGCCTACGAAACCATGGCGCGCGATCTCGCCTTCGATCCGCGGGCCGAAGCCGCCGGGAGTGCGCCATGAGCAACCCCGACATCCTGGTCGGAATCGTGCTCGAAGAAGGCCTCACGCTCGAGCAATTCGCCGCCGCGTGCGCCGTGGAGCCCGGTTGGGTGGTCAGCCGCGTGAGCGAGGGTCACTTCCCGCCCCCGCCCGGATCGAGCGGCGAATGGCGCTTCACCACCGTGAGCCTGCGCCGCGCCCGCCGCATGCGCGCGATGGAACGCGACTTCGACGCCGGCCCGGAGCTCGCCGCGCTGATCGCCGACATGCTGGAGGAAGTCGACGAGCTGCGCACCCGGCTGCGCCTGAGGGAGCTGCCGTAACTGGTGCCAGGAAAACTGGTGTCAGAGACGACTTTTTGCTGAGGCGGCTAACTGCCGCCAGCGCAAAAGTCGTCTCTGACACCAGTTTTCAGATATTGGTGACCGGCGGGCGCTCGACGTCGCCCTCGCCTTCGTCTTCGTCTTCGCCGGAGAACATATAGCGCCAGATCGGCGCGGCTTCCTCCAGCGGCATCAGCAGCGTGAGCCCGAGCAGGTCGCGGTAGACGCGGCAACCGAGGTCTTTTTCCTGCGCGAAGCGGTCCTGGTCGTCGAGGATCTCCGCGTCGTCGCCGTAAAGTGCGCGCAGGCGTTGCGACACGGGCTCCAGGGCCTCGAGGAACTCGTCGTCGTCGGGGATCGGCCGCTCTACGATGGGGCTGCGCAACACGCGATCGATGAGCGCGCTCTCGCGCACTTTCAGCCGCGGCGGCAGGGCCTCGTAGGCGCGCGCGACGCCGCCGCGATCCTCGCTCTGGATCAGGTCGTAGCAGAGGTTGCCGCGCACCTGGCGCAGCGCCACGATCTCCTCGACAACAAGCTCCACGTATTCCTTCAGCACCACATCATCGACCTGCGCGATGCGCTCGCTCACCGAATCCATCAGCGCCAGGTAGACCGCGTCGACACTTTCCTGCTCTCCGGGGGCGGGCACGATGCGGAAGGACAGGTCGCCCTTGCGGTCGACGTCGATGAAATATTCCCGGCCGGCGAGGAATTCGAACGACGACAGCGGGCCCTGGGCCGCCGCAGTGCTGAGGATGCCGTCGACCACGCCGTCGCCCTGGATGTCGATCAGCACCAGCCAGTCGTACACGCCGGCTTCCAGCTGGACGGTCCTGGCCTGCCCGTTGGCAATGCCCTTCACCGTCGCCATGCGATTGAGGAATTCCGTCTCGAAGTAGCGCGGTGAATTCACCAGCGCCGGGGGTCCGCCCGCGACCGCCTTCTCCTCAACCACCACAAGGTCGCCGCGCGCGAAGAGCAGCCCCCACTGCAGGTTCGGCGACTTGTTTTTCCAGGCGAGCTCGGCATCGGTGTCGCCATGGAAATGGATCGTCGCCATCGCCGCGGGCTGCTCCTGCGGGGAAGACACGGATGTCGCGGTTCCGGAGGGGGCGCGCGGGGCAAGGCCGGCGCAGGCGGCAAGCAGCAGGGCGCAGCACGCGAGCAGCAGGGTTCGCGCTTCGGGAATCGTCGGCATGCCCGAAAGGTTACTCCTCCCAATCGAAGCGCTTCACCGCGATCCATGCGAAAAGTGCGCTGCAGGCCAACATCGCGGCGACCGGCGCGGCCACCGCCTCGATCCCCAGCCCGCGCCAGGTCATCGCGTCCAGTCCGTCGATCGCCCAGCGCGTCGGGACCACCAGCGTGGCCGTCTGCAGCCATTCGGGGAAGATGAAGGTCGGGACCCACGCCCCGCCCAACATCACCAGCATGAGGGTCGCCAGGATGGCGATCCCGCGCGTGGCCTCGGGCGTGCGGCCCACCGCGGCGATCAGCAGGCCGAAGGTGGAGGCCAGCAGGGCGAAAGCCAGGATCACCGCGGCGAATCCCAGCACGCTGCCCTCGATCCGCACACCGAAAATCACAATCGCCGCCGCGTAGATCCCCGCGAGCAGCAGCAACGCAATCGCGGTGCCGGAGGCGATGCGGCTGCCCAGGAGCAGCGTGCGCGAGACCGGCGCCGCGCGCAGCCGCTTCCACAATCCGGCGCGGCGCATCAGCAGCAGCCCCACGCCGAGCTCGATGCCCATGAAAAGCACGAACTGAACACCCATGCCGGCGAAGGAGTGCGCGTAGGCGCTGTAGTTGCGCACGCCGGCCGCGGCCACCTCGCTCTGGCGAACCTCGAAGGGTGCCAGCAGCTCCGCGCCGCGCCCCTGCGACGCCATCTTCGCCACCGCCTTCATCGCGTGTTCGGTGGCAATCCCCCGGACCATCGCCAGCGTGGTGGCCTGCGATGGGTCGTAGTGCAGCAGCAACTGCGGCCGCGTCGCCGCCGGGTTCGACAGAGCGCCCGCAGCGCCCTCGCCAAATCCGCGCGGGATCACCACCGCGGCGCGGACCTTGCCTTCGCGCACGCGTGCGATCGCGGGAGCCTCGGGCGCCTCCTCGACCAGAAACGTGGCGTCGGCCTTCATCGAAGCCACCAGGGCGCGGGAGATTTCGCTTGCATCGAGATCCACCACGGCCACGGGCATGCGCGACGGCTTCTTCGGCCCGCCGCCGAGGACGGCGCCGAAAAACGCGGCGATGAGGATCGGCGCGGCCAGCGTGATGAGCACCGCGCGGCGATTGGAGAAATACAGGACCAGGTCCTTGCGGACGAGTGCGGTGAGCGCGTTCATGGTCAATCCCTCAGCTGGCGGCCGGTGAGTTGCAGGAAGACATCCTCGAGCGAGCCGTGCGCATCTTCCTCGTGCAGCACCAGGCCCCGCGCGCCGAGGAAGGCACGCACCTCGTCGTCGATCGCGCCCTCGATGCGCGCGTTGCGCACCTTCGCGGGCGCCAGCATCGCGCGCAGGCCGTCACTGGTCCCCGACGCAACCACCTTGCCGTGGTCGACGATGACGATGCGGTCGCAGAGGCGTTCGGCCTCTTCCATGTAGTGAGTGGTGTAGACGATCGCCTTGCCGCGGCCGCGCAGCGCCTCGATGTTGTCGAAGATCGCGTTGCGGCTCTGCGGGTCGACACCCACCGTGGGCTCGTCGAAGAGCAGGACCTCGGGGTCGTGGACCAGCGCGCAGGCGATGTTGAGGCGCCGCTTCATGCCGCCGCTGAAGGTCGCGGGCCTGGCGCCGGCGCGATCGGAAAGGCCCACCAGCTCGAGCGCGGCACGGGAACGTTCCTCCAGCACGGCTCCCCGCACGCCGTAGAGCGCGCCGAAAAGACCCAGGTTGCCGAGGGCGGACAGGTCTTCGTAGAGCGCAATCTCCTGCGGCACGAAGCCGATGCGGCGCTTGGCGGGCGCTGAATCCTCGCCGATCGGTTCGCCCGCGATGGTGACGGTGCCGCCGTCGGGCCGCACCAGCCCGCAGAGCATCGAGATGGTGGTGGACTTGCCGGCGCCGTTCGGGCCCAGCAGGCCGACGATTTCACCAGGGGCCACGGCGAGGGACACACCCGCGACGGCGGCCGTCCCGCCAAAGGATTTACGAAGGTCGGTGGCCTGCAGCATCGGAGCGCTCCGGGATTGGCAGCGGCCAGACTACGGCGGGCTGCCCGCGGAAACCCGGAAATTGCGACGAATGGCACCCGACGGGCGCGAGCTGCAAGAATCCGGTGTCGCTATTTCTCCAGCATCAATTCGTTCGTCCGCCGCACGAATTGCACCGGGTCGTCGAGCTTGCCGCCTTCGGCCAGCAGCGCCTGGTCGAAGAGCACGTGCGCCCAGTCCTCGAAGCGCGCGCCCTCGGGATCCAGCCGCGACACGATGGGATGATCCGCGTTGATCTCGAGGATCGGCTTGAAGGTGGGCAGGTCCTGGCCCGCGGCCTTGAGCATGCGCGCCAGGTTGCCGCCCATGTCGTGTTCGTCGGCCACCAGGCACGAGGGCGATTGCGTGAGGCGCGTGGTGATGCGCACGTCCTTCACCCGTTCGCCCAGCACCTCCTTCAGCTTCTCCACCAGCGGGCCGCGGGTGACGGCGAGCACTTCCGCCTGCTTCTTTTCCTCCTCGGTCTGGATCGCGCCCAGGTCGAGTTCGCCGCGCGCCACGGAAACCAGCGCCTTGCCCTCGAACTCGAAGAGGTTGGAGACCAGCCACTCGTCGATGCGATCGCCCAGCAGCAGCACCTCGATGCCGCGTTTGCGGAAGATCTCCAGGTGCGGGCTGTTGCGCGCCGCCTTGAAGGTATCGGCGGTCACGTAGTAGATGCCGGCCTGCGCGTCCTTCATGCGCGCGACATAGTCGGCGAACGAAACCTTCTGATCCTCGCCGTCGTCGAGCGTCGAGGAAAAGCGCAGCAGCTTCGCGATCTTCGGCGCGTTGGCGCGGTCCTCGGCCACACCTTCCTTGAGCACGCGCCCGAAAAGGGTCCAGAACTTTTCGTATTTTTCCTTCTGGTTCTCGGCCAGATCGGCCAGCAGGTCGAGCACGCGCCGGGTAGTGCCCGAGCGGATGGCGTCGATGTCGCGGCTTTCCTGCAGCAACTCGCGCGAGACGTTGAGCGGCAGGTCGTTGGAATCCACCACGCCGCGCACGAAGCGCAGGTACGCCGGCAGCAGCTGCTGCGCGTCGTCCATGATGAAGACGCGGCGCACGTAGAGCTTGAGTCCGTGGCGATGTTCGCGGTCCCACAGGTCGAAGGGCGCGCGCGCGGGAACGTAGAGCAGCTGCGTGTATTCCTGCCGGCCCTCGACGCGGTTGTGGGTCCAGGCGAGCGCGTCCTCGGGGTCGTGGGCCACGTGTTTGTAGAACGCCTGGTATTGATCGTCCGTGATCCCGGACTTCGGCCGCACCCACAGGGCGCTCGCCTGGTTCACCGTCTCCTCACCCATGACGATGGGGATGGCGATGTGGTCGGAGTACTTGCGGATCAGGTCCTTCAGGACGTAGTCGTCGAGAAAGGAATCCTCGCCCTCGCGCAGGTGCAGCGTGACTTCGGTGCCGCGCTCCGCGCGAGTCACGGGCTCGATGGTGTATTCCCCCGTGCCCTGGCCGATGTCGCATTCCCACTTCACGCCGGCTTCGGCCGGCAGGCCCGCGCGGCGGCTCACCAGCGTCACGCGATCCGCAACGATGAAGGAAGAGTAGAAACCCACGCCGAACTGCCCGATGAGATTCGCGTCCTTGGCCTGGTCGCCCGAGAGCTTGCCGAAGAATTCCCGCGTGCCCGATCGCGCGATGGTGCCGATGTTGGCGACCACTTCATCGCGCGACATGCCGATGCCGTTGTCGGCGATGGTGACAGTGCGCGCGTCCTTGTCGAAGGCGATGCGGATCTTCAGGTCCGGATCGTTTTCGTACAGGGCGTTGTTGGCCAGCGCCTCGAAACGCAGCTTGTCGGCGGCGTCCGAGGCGTTGGAGACCAGCTCGCGCAGGAAGATCTCCTTGTGGCTGTACAGCGAATGGATCATCAGCTGCAGCAGCTGCTTGACTTCGGCCTGGAAGCCGAGGGTCTGTTTTTCGGTCTGGGTCATGGGGGCGCCTGCGATGTCGGGGTTCGTTGCGTGGGGCATTTTATCGAAGCGGGTTCGCGTTTGACCTGGCCCACTCGCAAGCACGTGGCTTAGACCGGCACCGCCTCCGGTTTCGGTCCAAGCGCGACCTGCATCGCGGCATCTACGTCGCCGATCCAGTGGAAAGTAAGCTGCTCGCGCGCATCGGCCGGGATGTCCTCGAGATCGCGCCGGTTGCGCTCCGGCAGCATCACCGTCGTGATGCCCGCACGCAAGGCTGCCAGCACTTTCTCCTTCACGCCGCCGATCGGGGTCACCAGGCCGCGCAACGTGATCTCGCCCGTCATCGCCACGTCGCTGCGCACCGCGCGGCCCGTGAGCAGCGACGAGATCGACAGGAACATCGCGACACCGGCGCTTGGCCCGTCCTTGGGCGTCGCACCCGCCGGCACGTGCACGTGGATGTCGGATTTCTCCAGCAGCTCCGGGGCGATGCCGAGTTCCGCGGAGCGCGCCTTGACCACGGTGAACGCTGCCTGCGCGCTTTCCTTCATCACCTCGCCGAGCTGACCGGTGAGGATCAGCTTGCCGTTGCCGGGTGTGCGCGCCGCCTCGATGAAGAGGATGTCGCCACCCACCGGCGTCCACGCGAGGCCCGTGGCCACGCCCGGGGCCGACTTGCGCAGCGCCACCTCCGCCTCGAATCGCAGGGCGCCGAGGATCGCCGCAAGATCACCCGCGCCGATCCTTGCCTTCTCGATCGTGGCTTCGGCCACACGCGCGGCGGTGTGCCGCATGACGTTGCCGATCTCGCGCTCGAGGTTGCGCACACCGGCCTCACGCGTGTAGTCGTGGATGATGGCCGAGAGCGCATCGTCGGTTAACTCGATCTGCTCGCCCGTGAGGCCCGAGGACTTGAGCTGCCGGTCGACGAGGTAACGCTTGGCGATCTGCAGCTTCTCCTGCGCTGTGTAGCCGGGGAGCTGGATCACTTCCATGCGGTCGCGCAACGGGCCGGGAATGGTGTCCAGCACGTTGGCGGTGGCGATGAACATCACCTTCGACAGGTCGTAGGGCACGCCGAGGTAGTTGTCGCGGAAGGTGGAGTTCTGCTCCGGATCGAGCACCTCGAGCATCGCCGAGGCCGGGTCGCCGTGGAAGCCGCCCGCACCGAGCTTGTCGATCTCGTCGAGCATCATCACCGGGTTGTGTGTGCCGGCCTTCTTCATGCCCTGGATGATGTTGCCCGGCAACGCGCCCACGTAGGTGCGCCGGTGGCCGCGGATCTCCGCTTCGTCATGGGTGCCGCCAAGGCTCACACGCACGAACTTTCGTCCGGTCGCCTTGGCGATGCTCTGCCCGAGCGACGTCTTGCCCACGCCGGGGGGCCCGACGAAGCACAGGATCGGCGCCTTGCCGTCGGGGTTGAGCTTGCGCACGGCGAGCGACTCCACGATGCGGCGCTTGATCTTGTCCAGGCCGTAGTGGTCTTCGTCCAGCACGCGGCGCGCCTGCGCGATGTCGATGGCCGCCTGGTCGTCGTCCGCCCACGGCAATTCCGTCAGCCATTCGAGGTAGGTGCGCACCATCGAGTGCTCGGGCCCGGCTTCGGGCGATCGCTCCAGGCGCTTGAATTCCTTGCGCGCGTGTTTTTCCACCTCTTCGGGCATCTTTGCCGCGTCGAGGGCCTTCTTCAGCTCGTCGAGCTCCGCCACGGATTCCCCGTCTTCGCCGAGTTCCTTCTGGATCGAGCGCATCTGCTCGCGCAGCAGGTGCTTGCGATTGGCGTCGCCGAGGGATTCGCGCGTGCGCTGCTCGACTTCCTGCGAGACCTTGAGGACCTCGATGCGGCGGGCGAGGAGTTCCAGCACCTTGTCCAGGCGCGCCTTGAGGTCGAAGGTTTCCAGCAGGCCCTGCTTTTCAGCCGGTGGGATGTCGATCATGCCGGCGATGAAATCGGCGAGCTGCGAGGCGCTCTGGATCTGCTCCAGGGTGTTGCCGACTTCCGCCGGCACCTGGGGCAGGAGCTCGAGGACTTCCGCCGCGCGCTGCTTGAGCGCACGGGCGCGTCCTTCGATCTGCGGGTCGCCGGCGCCGATCTCCTCGATCAGCTGCACGCGGGCGGCCTGGAACGGATAACCCTCGAGGAACTGCAGCACGCGGAAGCGCTGCAGACCCTTGGCGACCAGCAGGTGGCCGCCATCACCGGCGGCAACAAAGCGCTCCACGCTGGCGGTGGTGCCGACCCAATACAGGTCGTTGGCGCCGGGCTCTTCCGTGGCCGGGTCGTTCTGCAGCAGCAGGCCGATGGGGCGCTTGAGGCGCACCGCCTCACGCGCCGCGGCACGCGAACGTTCCCGGCCGAGGCCCAGGGGCGCAACGATGCCGGGGAACAACACGGCTTCGCGCACCGGCAGGATGATCAGGGCGTCTTCCGGCAGCGGGCGCGAGGTGCCCTCACGCTTGCCGTCGGCGTCCGGGGAAAGGGCGTCCAGCTTGTGGGCGGCCTCGGTCGAGATCTGGGTGTTCAGAGTAGGGTCCATGGAGGGAAAATGCCGCCACCCCGGGCTTTTTCAAGGGGGGAAAAACTGGTTTCCCCCCCTTTCAGGCCTGCAGCAGCGCCACCGTGCCCAGCCCGCCATCGGCGCAGATCGAAACGATGGCGCGCTTGCCCGGCCCCATGGCCGCCAATTCCTTCACCGCCTGGGAGAGGATGCGCGCTCCGGTGGCGCCGAACGGGTGGCCGATGGCCACACTGCCGCCGTTCGGGTTGAAGCGATCCCACGGGAATTTGCCCAGGCGCGCGTCGATGCGCACTTTCTCGCGCAGGAAATCCTCGCTCTCCAGCGCCGCCACGTTGCACAACACCTGGGCAGCGAAGGCTTCGTGGATCTCCCAGAGATCGATGGAATCCAGCGTGAGGTTGTTGCGCGCCAGCAGCCGCGGAATGGCGTACGCGGGGGCCATGAGCAGGCCCTCGTGGAAGACATCCACGGCGGCGATTTCCCAGTCGGCGAGCTGCACGCGCGGGCGTCCGGCCGGCAGCCGATCGAGCCCGGCTTCGTTGGCCACCCAGATGCCGGCGGCGCCATCGGTGAGCGGCGAGGCATTGCCCGCGGTGATTGTGCCCTTGCCGCTGCTGCGGTCGAACGCGGGCTTGAGGCGGGCGAGTTTTTCCGCCGAGCTGTCGGCGCGCGGGATGCCGTCCTTGGCCATCTCCCCGACCGGGATCACGAGGTCGTCGAAGAATCCACCCGCCATCGCCTGCACCGCGCGCTGGTGCGATTGCAGCGCAATGCGGTCCTGGTCGGCGCGCGCGATGTTCCACTGCTTCGCCATCTCCTCGCAGTGTTCGCCCATGCTTTTGCCCGTGGCGCGGTTGGCCACGCTGGGCACGTGCAGCTTCACGTCGGACCAGTGGAGCTCGCTCAGGCGGTCGATGCGTTCGCCGAAGGTGCGCGCCTGCGACATGCGGCGGATGAAATCGGAAAGCCCCTGGCGCAGCCCGATCTGCACGCGGCTCATGCTCTCCACGCCTCCGCAGAGCGCGAGGCCGGACCCCGCGCGCAGCATGCCCGCCGCCTCGAACACCGCCACCATGCTGGTGGAGCACGCAAGCACGGTCGAGAACGCCGGGATCGACGGGTCGAGGCCCGCCTGGATCAGCACCTCGCGCGCGATGTTGCTGTAGTCGAGGTTGGGCGCCACCGTGCCCCAGACCATGAGGTCGGGGCGTTCGCCCGCGGGCAGCTGCGCCGCCATCGCCCTGGCGACGGGGACCGAGAGGCCGATGCCGCCGAGGCCGCGCAGCGCTCCATCAACCTTCGCGAACGGGGTGCGCAAGCCGCTTGCAAGCCACGTGGTCATGATTTCTTCTCCTCCTGCCAGCCGGAACCGTGCTCGATCTCGAAGCGCTCGCGGTCGCGGGCGAACTGCTGCTCCAGCTCCTCGCGCCCTGCCCTGGAGGCGTTCACGCGGCTCGCCTCGTCGCGGAAGTTGGCCATCGTGGCATCCACGCTGGCGATATTGTGGCGGCGGAAGGCATCCGCAAGCTCACGGGCGCGGAAACGTTCCTCGCCCAGCATCTCGAGGGCCGCGCGTCCGGCCTTCAGCGCCGACTCGAAGGTTTCGCGTTCGATCACCTGCACGCCGAGCATCCTGAGCTCGAAGTAGTGGGTCACGTTGCGCGCGCGGCTGATGATCGGCAGGCCGGGGAAGTTCGCGCGCACGCGCTCCACCAGCTTGGTGCTGTCCTCGACGCCGTCGATGGCGTTGATCAGCAGCCGCGCCTTGCGCGCGCCCGCCGCCTCCAGCAGGTCCAGGCGCGTGGCATCGCCGTAGAACACGCGGTAGCCGAACTTGCGCAGCGACTCGACCTGGTCGGGATCGTGGTCCAGCACCACCGCGCGCACGCCGCTGGCCAGCAGCAGGCGCCCGACGATCTGGCCGAAGCGCCCGAAGCCCGCGATGATCACCGGCGCCTCCGCGTCGATGGTGTCCGCCTCGCGCTCCTTGCGCTCGCCGCGCGACACCAGCTTGTCGTGCAGCAACAGCAGCAGCGGCGTGGTCGCCATGGAAAGCGCCACCACGACGGTGAGCAGCGCCTCGCCCTCGGTGGTGAAGACGCGCGCCTGGCGCGCCGCGCCGAAGACCACGAAGGCAAATTCGCCGCCCTGCGACAGCAGCAATGCGAAGAGCCACGCCTGCTTGCAGATCGAAAGCGCGCGCGCCACCGCCCACAGGGCCACGATCTTGAGCGTGAGGAACGCGGCCAGCATCAACACGACCTTGAGCGGCTGGCTCGCGAGCAGGCCGAAATCGATGGTCATGCCCACGGAGATGAAGAAGAGCCCGAGCAGCAGGCCCTTGAACGGCTCGATGTCGCTTTCGAGCGCGTGGCGGAACTCGGAGCCCGCGAGCAGCGCGCCCGCGAGGAAGGCCCCCAGCGCCATCGAAAGGCCGGCCAATTGCATCAGCTCCGCGATGCCGATCACCAGCAGCAGCGCGAAGGCGGTGAAGAGCTCGCGCACGTCGGTGCGCGCGATGACGCGCATCAGCGGCCGCGTGAGGTAACGCCCGAAAACCACCACGCCCGCCACGGCGGCGACCGCGATGCCCAGGCGCATCCAGAGCGGATCCGAACCCGCCTTCTCCACGTGGCCGAGGAAAGGCACGAGCGCGATCAAGGGGATCGCCGCGATGTCCTGGAAAAGCAGGATGCCGAATGCCGACTGGCCCGTGGGCGTCTGCAGCTCGTTGCGTTCGGTCATGGCCTGGAGCGCAATGGCCGTGGAGGACAGCGCGAGCGAGAGACCGCCCACCAGCGCGGCCTGCCAGCTGTTGCCCAGGAAAAGCAGTCCGAGGCCGAGAACCACGCCGCAGACGGCGAACTGGATGCCGCCTCCGACGAAGACGTTGCGGCGCATGGTGACGAGCTTGCGCGGGTCCAGCTCGAGCCCGATCACGAACAACATCAGCACGACGCCCAGCTCCGCCAGGTTGTGGGTCGCCTCCACGTCGCCCACGAAGCGCAATCCCCAAGGACCGATGAGCGCGCCGGCGATGAGGTAGCCCAGCACCGATCCCAGCCCGAAACGCGAGGCGATGGGCACGCACACCACCGCGGCCGCCAGGAAGATCAGAGCCTCCTTCATGCGGGGGGCCCCGAGAGGCGCGCGCGCAGGCGGGCTGCAGCCGCCGCCAGTTGCGCGTCGTCGATGCGGTGGCCGCCGTGCAGCACGAAGGGTTCGAGCCACTCCATGCCGCAGAAACGCGCGGTCTGCTCGACCACCGGCTCGAAGGCGGAGAAGGCGTGGCCATGGCGGCCCGCGGCGGAAAACGCCTCCTCGTCGCCGCCCGTGGTCACCGCCCAGAGGCACGGCTTGCCCTTGAGGGCCTCGCCGCCCTCCCCGTAGGCCCAGCCCCGGACCAGCACCTGCTCGAACCAGAGCTTGAGGAGCGCGGGCGTGGTGTACCAGTAGAGCGGGTGGAGCAGCACCACGAGGTCGGCGCTTTCGAGCGCCCGCCGCTCGGCCACGGCATCGATGTCGAAATCCGGATACAGGTCGTAGAGCGAACGCACCGCCAGGGCCGGCAGGTCGCGGATGCCGGCCAGCAGCGCGGCGACCGCGCGCGAATGCCGGGGGTAGGGATGGGCGTGGATCACGAGGATCATGGCGCCGCCCACCCGCGCAGCGACGTCCACGGCAGGTGGTCGAGCGCGATGCCGGCGAACACGGCGGCGCCGATCCAGTTGTTGTGGAGGAAGGCGCGGAAGCAGCCTTCGCGCGTGCGGTCCCTGATCAGGCGGTGATGGTAACCGGCGATGACGGTGGCCACGCCGAGACCCACGAAATAGGCGATGCCGTACTTCTGCCAGAGGCCGATGGCGATCAGGATCGAGAGGAAAATGAGGTAGCACGCCATCACCGCCGCCACGTCGTGGCGCCCGAAGAGGATCGCCGTGGTGCGCAGGCCGATGCGCCTGTCGTCCTCGCGGTCGACCATGGCGTATTCGGTGTCGTAGGCGATGGTCCAGAAGACGTTGGCCGCGAGCAGCGCGTAGGCGAGCGGCGGCACCTCGTTCTGGTTGGCGGCGAAGGCCATCGGGATGCCGAATCCGAACGCAACCCCGAGCCACGCCTGGGGCATGCTGAAGAAGCGCTTGGTGAAGGGATACACCGCGGCGAGGCCGAGCGCGGCGACCGAGAGGTAGATGGTGAGGCGGTTGAAGCGCGTCACCACGGCGAATGCAATCAATGCCAGCACCGCCGCGACCACCAGCGCCTCCCAGGGGCCGATGGTGCCGGCGGCGAGCGGGCGGTTGCGCGTGCGCTCGACGCTGCCGTCGAAATGGCGGTCGGCATAGTCGTTGATGGCGCAGCCGGCCGATCGCATCAGCACCGTCCCCAGCACGAAGAGCCACAGCACCATCGGGCGGGGATAGGGCGGGCTGGAGAGCCAGAGCGCCCAGAGCGTGGGCCACAGCAACAGCAGGATGCCGATGGGCCGGTCCAGCCGCACGAGCTTCTCGTAGGCGTCGAGCCGGGCAAGAATTTTGTTCATGCCTTGAGGTAGAACTGCCGGCTTCCCAGCCAGCGGTCCACGTGCCGGATGACGGCGGGCGACTGGGCGGCGAGCATCTCCTCCGCCAGGCCGCGCGCGGCTTCCACCAGGTCGGTATCGCGATCGATGTCGGCGAAACGCAGCAGCGGCGCGCCGCTCTGGCGCGCCCCCAGGTATTCGCCCGGTCCGCGCAGCTGCAGGTCCTGGCGCGCGATCTCGAAGCCGTCGGTGCTTTCGTAGATCACCTTGAGCCGCATGCGTGCCATCTCCGAAAGCGGCTGGTAGTAGAGCAGGATCGCCAGGCTGCGCTGCGTGCCGCGCCCCACGCGCCCGCGCAGCTGGTGCATCTGCGCCAGGCCCATGCGCTCCGCGTGCTCGATCACCATCAGCGTGGCGTTGGGCACGTCCACGCCCACCTCGATCACGCTCGTGGCGACCAGCAACTGAATCTTCTTCGCCTTGAAGGCCTCCATCACCTGCGCCTTCTCCGCGGCTTTGAGGCGCCCGTGCACCAGGCCCACCTTGAGGTCGGGGAACGTGGCCTTCATCGTCTCGAAGGTTTCGATCGCGGTCTTGAGCTGCAGCACCTCGCTCTCCTCGATCAGCGGGCACACCCAGTAGGCCTGCGCGCCCTCGCGGCAGCTTTCGCGCACGCGCGTGATGACCTCGTCGCGGCGCTCTTCGGAGACCAGCTTGGTCACGACCGGCGTGCGCCCCGGTGGCAGCTCATCGATCACGGTGACGTCGAGGTCCGCGAAGTAGCTCATCGAGAGCGTGCGGGGTATCGGGGTGGCGCTCATCATCAGCTGGTGGGGCTCGCCTCCTTTGCTCGCCAGCGCCAGGCGCTGCTCCACGCCGAAGCGGTGCTGTTCGTCGACGATCGCAAGCCCCAGCTTGTCGAAGTGCACGTCGTCCTGGAAAAGCGCGTGGGTGCCGATGGCCAGCTGCGTCTGCCCCTTGGCGATGGACTCCAGCGCCAGGCGCTTGTCGCGCGCCTTGAGGCTGCCGGAGACCCAGCAGATCTTCACGCCCAGGGGATCCAGCCAGTGCTTGAATTTGAGGAAATGCTGTTCGGCGAGGATTTCCGTGGGCGCCATCAGCGCCGCCTGCCAGCCGTTTTCCACCGCCTGCAGCGCCGCAAGGGCGGCCACCAGCGTCTTGCCGCTGCCCACGTCGCCCTGCAACAGGCGGCGCATCGGATGGGGCTGCGCCAGGTCCTTCGCGATCACGGCGTGGGCCTGCTTCTGCGCGCGTGTGAGCGCGAAGGGCAGCGATTTCACCAGCGCATTGGTCAACGTGTGCTGGTCCGGGAGCCGCGGCGCCACCTTGGCGCGCCGTTCGCGGTAGGCGATGCGCATGGCGAGCTGCTGCGCCAGCAGCTCGTCGAACTTGAGGCGGCGCCATGCCGGGTGCGTGCGCTCCTCCAGCGCATGCGCGTCCACATCCGACGGCGGACGGTGCAGCAGCATCACGCTTTCGCGGAAGGCGCGCAGCTTGAGCTTCTTCAGCACCGCCGGATCCAGCGTGTCTTCGAGGGCGAGGGTGTCGAGCGCGCGGTCGATCGCCGACTTGAGCGCCGACTGCGACAGGCCCGCGGTGGTGGGATAAACCGGGGTGAGCGATTTGGACAGCGGCGTGTCCCTGGACACCACGCGGTATTTCGGATGCACCATCTCGTCGCCGAAGAAGCCCGGGCGCACCTCGCCGAAGAGGCGGATGAGCCTGCCCGGCGTGAACTGTTTCTGCTGGCTGGGATAGAAATTGAGGAAGCGGATCCACAGCTCGTGCTCGCCGTCGATGAGCTTCACGACCAGCGTGCGGCGCGGGCGGAAGAGGACCTTCGATTCAACCACCTCGGCCTCGAGCAGCGCCGGCTCGCCCGGCTTCACGTCGGCGAGCCTTGTAAGCCGGGTCTCGTCCTCGTAGCGCAGCGGCAGGTGGAGCGCGGCATCGAGCTTGCCGCGAATGCCGATCTTTTCGAGCAGGGTGGCGATGCCGGTCTTGGAACCGGACGCGGCCGCGGCCTTCACCCCAGATACAGGACGGCGTCGATCTCCACCAGCGCGCCCCGCGGCAGGGACGCCACGCCGATGGCCGCGCGCGCCGGGAACGGCTCCTTGAAGTAGGTCGCCATCACCTCGTTCACCTTGGCGAAGTTCGCGAGGTCCGTGAGATACACGGTCACGCGCACGACCTTCGAGAAGTCGCCGCCGGCGGCCTTGCACACCGCCAGGAGGTTCTCGAACACGCGCTTCACCTGGTTCTCGAAGCCTTCGACCAGCTGCATGGTTTTGGGGTCGAGCGGGATCTGGCCGGAGAGGTACACCGTGTCGCCGGCGCGCACCGCCTGCGAGTAGGTTCCGATGGCGGCGGGGGCTTCGGGGGTCGAAATTGGTTTCATGTTGAAGTGAATTCCGCTTGGTGGCGTTGAGCGGCGCAAGTCCGCTCAAACGACGTTCCCGCTGGCACTTTACCGCGCGCTCACGTTTTTTTCTTCAATCGGTTCAGGCGTACCACTTCGGGAATTCGCCGCAGCCTTCTGAACACGTGGGCCAGATGCATCCTGTTCTTCACCTGGATCGTGAAGACCACGGTGGTGTAGGCGGTGCTGGCGCGTTCTTCGGTCTCGATGTGGTCGATGTTCGAATCGGCTTCCGAAACTTCCGCAGCCAGGCGCGCCAGCACGCCGCGGGTATTCTGCGCCGTTAGCCGCACGTTGACGTCGAACAGGCGCTCCGGCGCGGGATCCCATTGCACGTCGACCCACTTTTCCGGGTCGAAGTGGAACGGATGGATCGCGGGGCAATCGTGGGTGTGGACCGCCAGGCCCTGGCCCTTCTTGATCTGCGCGATGATCGGATCGCCCGGGATGGGGCGGCAACACGGCGCGAACTGCACCGCCAGGCCCTCGGTGCCGCGGATCGTGATCGAATCCAGGCGCGGGGGCTCGCCGTCGCCCGGGGGTTCCGCCACCGCCAGCAGCTTTTTCGAGACCACCACGGCGAGGCGCGTGCCCAGCCCGATGTCGGCCAGCACCTCTTCGCGGGTGTTGGCGCTGTCGCCCTTGAAGAAGTGGTTCCAATGCACGTCGCCGATCTCGTCGGGATTGGCCTTGAGCGAGCGCAGCGCCTGCACCAGCAGCAATTCGCCGACCTCCGCGGATTCCTGCAGCTGCATGGTCTTGAGGTAGTGGCGGATGTGCGAGCGCGCCTTGCCGGTGGCCACGTACGAGAGCCACACCGGGTTGGGGCGCGCGAGTGGATCGGTGACGATTTCCACGCGGTTGCCGTTGCGCAGCACCGTGCCCAGCGGGACCGGCGAGCCATCGACCTTCGCCGCGATGCAGTGGTTTCCCACTTCCGTGTGCACCGCGTAGCCGAAATCGATCGGCGTGGCGCCCTTGGGCAGCGCGAAGATCTTGCCCTTGGGTGAGAAGACGTAGACCTCGTCGGGGAAGAGGTCGACCTTGATGTGCTCGAGGAATTCCAGGGCATCACCCGATTCGCTCTGGATTTCCAGCAGCGACTGCAGCCACTGGTGGGTCTTGAGCTGCGGGTCGCGCCCGTCGGCGTCCTCCAGGCTCTTGTAGATCCAGTGGGAGGCCACGCCCGCCTCTGCCACCTTGTGCATGTCGAGCGTGCGGATCTGGATCTCGATCGGCATGCCGTAGGGGCCGAAGAGCGTGGTGTGCAGCGACTGGTACCCGTTGGCCTTCGGGATCGCGATGTAGTCCTTGAACTTGCCCGGGATCGGCTTGTAGAAGGTGTGCAGCGCGCCGAGCGCCAGGTAACACGCGGGCACGTCGGGCACGAGGATGCGGAAGCCGTAGATGTCGAACACCTCGGAAAACGAGATGTTTTTCTCCTGCATCTTCTTGTAGATCGAGGAGATGTGTTTTTCGCGCCCGGTCACCTGGGCGTCGACCTTGAATTCCTTCAACCGGTTCTGGATCGCATCCTGGATCTTGCCGACGGCGTCGCGCCGGTTGCCGCGCGCCTTCTTGAGCGCCTTTTCCAGCACGCGAAAACGCGTGGGATGCAGGTAGTGGAAACCGAGGTCTTCGAGTTCGTAGTAGAGCGCGATGAGGCCCAGGCGGTTGGCGATGGGCGCGTAGATGTCGAGCGTTTCGCGCGCGATCCGCTCCTGCTTTTCCGTCGGCACCGCCTCCAGCGTGCGCATGTTGTGCAGCCGGTCCGCCAGCTTGATCAGGATCACGCGCACGTCGCGCGCCATTGCCAGCAGCATCTTGCGGAAGTTCTCCGACTGCGCGTGCTGCAGGCTCGAAAAATCGATGCGGTCGATCTTGGAGACGCCGTCGACCAGCTCTGCAACCGCCTTGCCGAAGCTGCGCGCGATCTCGCTCTTGGTGGTGGCGGTGTCCTCGACGACGTCGTGCAGCAACGCCGCGATCAGCGCCTGCGCATCCAGGTGCCATTCCGCCAGGATCTTGGCAACCGCCAGCGGGTGGGTGATGTAGGGTTCGCCGCTCTGGCGATACTGGCCCGAGTGCGCCGCACGCGCGACGCCGTAGGCTTGTTCGATCTGTTCGACGTCCTTCGGCTTGAGGTAGCCGAGGACCGCCGTCAGTTCTTCGGGTCCGGGTCCGGGCAGCGACAAGCCCGTGGCGGCAAGGCCAATCGATGTTGCGGGATGGACGCCGAGGGCAGGCATGGATCCGGTGTCAGAGACGACTTTCGCCGCGGGCGGAAAGTCGTCTCTGACACCAGTTTTTTACAGGACCGGCGGGACCGGCACAGGCGCGTTGAGCAGCTCTTTGCCGACCTTGCCCGAGGCGATCTCGCGCAGGGCGATCACACACGGCTTGTCCTTGTTGGACTCGACCATGGGTGTGGCGCCCAGGGCGACTTGGCGCGCGCGGTTGGTGGCGGCGATTGTGAGCTCGAAGCGGTTGGGGAAGAACTTGATGCAGTCGTCGACGGTGATGCGGGCCATGGCGCTGGTCTCCGGTTACTTGAATTCGGCTATGAGCTTCTTGAGGCGGACCGCTTGCTGATCCCGTGACACACGCGTTGCGCGCACCAGGGCTTGCAGGTCCTCCAGGGCGGTATCGAAGCGATCGTTGACAATTATATATTCAAATTCAAGAACATGCGAGATTTCTTCACTCGCGTTTGCAAGCCGCCGCGCAATCGCCTCGGCGGAGTCCTTGCCGCGGCCTTCGAGGCGCCGGCGAAGTTCCGCAAGTGACGGGGGCAGAATGAAAATTCCCGTCATCCGGTCGAAAAGCGTGCGCACCTGGCGCGCGCCCTGCCAGTCGATCTCCAGCAGCACATCGTGGTCGCCGGACAGCTCGCGGTCGATCCAGCGCTTGCTGGTGCCGTAATAGTTGCCGTGCACCAGGGCGTGCTCGAGCAGCTCGCCCGCGGCGATCATGCGTTCGAACTGCGCGCGATCAACGAAGTGGTAATCGACACCGTCCTGCTCGCCGGATCGCGGCGCGCGGGTGGTGAACGACATCGACAGGTGGATGCCCGGGTCGCGATGCAAGAGCCCCGCGACGAGGCTGGTCTTGCCGGCACCCGAAGGCGCAACAACAACGAATAGATTGCCTCTTGCTCGAGGACGTTGACCGGCGCCCCCGGCGTCCGGTCCAACGGCGTTCCCGCCCGGGGAAATCGGCACGGTCATTCTATGTTCTGCACCTGTTCGCGCATCTGCTCGATCAGCACCTTGAGCTCGACGGAGATGCGCGTCATCTCATTGGCCACCGACTTCGAGCCCAGCGTGTTCGACTCGCGGTTGAGCTCCTGGCAGAGGAAGTCGAGGCGCTTGCCACACGCCCCGCCCTTGTCGAGCACGCGGCGGAATTCGGATATGTGGGTGCCCAGGCGCTGGATCTCCTCGTCCACGTCGATGCGCGAGGCGTAGAGCACGATTTCCTGGTGCACGCGCTCGTCCGAAGGTGATGCGCCGGCCTCCGCGATCTTCGCCGCAAGCTTGTCGTTGAATGCCTTCACCGCGGCGGGCAGCAGGGGCGCCGCCTCCTTGACCAGCGCGGCCATGCTGTCGAGCCGATCGCGCAGCACCGCCTCGAGCTTGGCGCCTTCGCGGGCGCGGGACTGGTCCAGTTCCGCGATCGCACGTCCCAGAAGCGCCAGGACCTGTTCCTTCACCTTCTCCGGCGAAAGCGACTCATCGGCCAGCACACCCGGCCAATGCAGCACCTCGGCCACCGAAAGCGCCCGCGCATCCGGGAATCGCTTGCGCACCTCGCTGCCGGCCGCCATCAACGCCTCCATGGCCCGCGCATCGGGCACCAGGGAGCGGGCGGCGGTGGATACCGGCGTGTACGTCACGCGGCAGTCCACCTTGCCGCGCGTAAGGCGCGCGGCCACCGCTTCGCGCATCGCGGGTTCGAGCGGGCGAAGCTCCTCGGGGATCCGTGTCTGGAATTCCAGATAGCGGTGGTTGACCGTCTTCAGTTCGACGCCAAGGCTGCCCTGGGCGCTTTCCTGGGAGGCGGCCGCAAAGCCGGTCATGCTGGAAATCATTGGATTTGTAGAAGATTCGCCTTTACAAGGCGGGGCGGGAGTGCCGACAATTGGGTGCCCAAATTATATCGGAACCCCCCCAGCACCATGCCCCAACAGGCGAACCAGCCGCTTCCGGCTGGCTACGTGCTCAATGGCTATCGCATCGAGAAACCCTTGTCGTCCGGGGGGTTCAGCATCGTCTACCTCGCGCGCGACGAGGCCGGCACCCCCTTCGCGATCAAGGAATACCTGCCCTCGTCGCTGCCGCTGCGCACCGAAGGCATAAACGTCATCATCAACGACGAAGCCAACCTCTCGGTCTTCCGCCACGGCCTGAAGTGTTTCTTCGAGGAAGGCCGGGCGCTGGCGATGATCTCGCACCCGAACGTGGTGCGTGTGGAAAATTTCTTCCGCGCCAACGAAACCTGCTACATGGTGATGACGTACGTGCGTGGGCGCACGCTGCAGTTCCACATCCAGCGCAACCGCCACGAATTCACCGAAGGTTTCATCCGCCGCATCTTCAGCAACCTGATGAACGGCCTGCGCGAGGTCCACACCAACAAGCTGCTGCACCTGGACATCAAGCCGGCGAACATCTTCATCTCGATGGAGGGTCGCCCGGTGCTGCTGGATTTCGGCGCCGCGCGCATCACGCTTTCCGAAGAGGCGATGAAGCTGAAGCCGATGTATACCGCGGGCTTCGCAGCGCCGGAACACTACCGCTTCAAGCCGGAAGAGCTGGGGCCCTGGAGCGACATCTATTCCGTGGGCGCCACCATCTATACCTGCATCGCGGGCACGCCCCCGCAGGCCGGCGACCAGCGCGAGGAAAAGGACAAGATGATCCCGCTGCGCACGTTCGCCAAGCAGCACTATTCGGATGACCTCTACGACATGGTGGATTCGTGCCTGCAGGTGGACTGGCTCAAGCGCCCGCAGACCGCCTTCGACCTGCAGAAGCGCCTGAACGAGGAGCCGGTGGAATACAGGAAATCCACGTTCCTCGAGACCATCAACAAGCCGCTGTCGAAGTTGTTTTCCAGATAGCGCCGGCTGCCTCGGCCTCCATGACGAATTCCCGAAATACCAGCGTCATCGCGTCGGCCTCCGGCGCTACCTCCCGCCCCACAGCAACAAATACGCCGAGTCGGTAGCGCCATGCGCTTCACCATCTTCCAGGACAGCAAGGTCGGCGACCGGAAGGACAACGAGGACCGCGTCGGCTATTCGTACAGCCGCGACGTGCTGCTGATGGTGATCGCCGACGGCATGGGCGGCCACGCGCAGGGCGAAGTGGCCGCCGAGATCGCGGTGACGGAGATCACGCGCCGCTTCCAGCAGGAGGCGCGCAACAAGCTGCGCAAGCCGTTCGATTTCCTGGTGTCGGCCATCCAGTCCGCGCACCGCGCCATCGTTTCTCACGCGGTGGAACAGAACCTGCTGGAATGCCCACGCACCACCTGCGTGGCATGTGTGGTGCAGAACGGCTACGCCTTCTGGGCACACGCGGGTGATTCCCGCCTCTACGTGTTCCGCCGCGGCGAGCTGCTTACCCGCACGCAGGACCACTCCAAGATCCAGCAGATGATCGACGCGGGGCAGCTCACCGTCGAGCAGGCCTCGCGCCATCCCGACCGCAACAAGATCTTCAGCTGCCTGGGCGGGGTGGTGCCGCCGCAGATCGACATCGGCCGCGAGGTGAAGCTCGATACCGGCGACACCATCATGCTTTCCACCGACGGCTTCTGGGCGCAGATTCCCCCCAACATCCTGGGCAACATGTTGAGCAAGCAGGCCGTGGGCGCGCTGATGCCGGGCCTGCTGACGGAAGCGCACCGGCGTGCGCTGGGCGAATCCGACAACCTCACCGTCGTGGCGATGACCTGGGAGAACCAGGATGACGCGCTGCTCGCCGACACCTCCAGCATGGATGAGGAGGAATTCGCCACCTCCACCAATACCACCGAGCAACTCAGCGCCCCCAACGCCACACTCGAAGACGTGACCGATGACGACATCGAGCGCGCCATCGCCGAAATCCAGAACGCCATCAAGAAGGTGCCAAGGTAACCGGACCCTCTCCCCGACCCTCTGCCAAGGCAGAGGGAGCAACCGCTGGACAAATCTTCGAAGACAGGAACGCCAGAAATGCCCCGATCCTTCGACCGCAGCGCCTCGCAGCTGCGCCCCGTCAAGTTCACGCGCCAGTACACGAAACACGCGGAAGGCTCGGTGCTGGTGGAGATGGGCCATACCAAGGTGCTGTGCACCGCCAGCGTGGAAGAGCGCGTGCCCCCCTTCCTCAAGGGAAAGGGCGTGGGCTGGGTCACCGCCGAATACGGCATGTTGCCGCGCGCCACCAACACGCGCAGCTCACGCGAGGCGGCGCAGGGCAAGCAGTCGGGCCGCACGCAGGAGATCCAGCGCCTCATCGGGCGCAGCCTGCGCGCCGTCATCGACACCTCGATCCTGGGCGAGAGGCAGGTCAGCATCGACTGCGACGTGCTGCAGGCCGATGGCGGTACGCGTTGCGCATCGATCACCGGCGCGATGGTGGCGCTGGCCGACGCGGTGTCGTGGCTGAAGGCGCAGGGGCTGCTGAAGGCCGATCCCCTGCGCGATTTCGTCGCCGCCGTCTCCGTCGGCATCGTCGGCGGCCAGCCGATGCTGGACCTCGACTATTCCGAGGATTCGGGCTGCGATACCGACATGAACGTGGTGATGACGGGCGCCGGGCATTTCGTCGAGGTGCAGGGGACCGCCGAGGGTTCGCCTTTCACCCGCGAGCAGATGACTTTGCTGCTGGATCTGGCTTCCGGGGGGATCGCCGAACTGATCGGGCTGCAGCGCTGCGCTCTTGGTTAAGCCTTTGGAACACGGATGAACACAGATAACAACGGATGTACAGGATAAGACCGGGCAATTCGTGCCTTGATGCACGGTATCGCGACTTGCGACAACCCGTTGGGCACTTGATCCATTTCATCCGTTGTTATCTGTGTTCATCCGTGTTCCAAAGGTTCGGTTCTTGAAAAAAATCGTCATAGCGACCAGCAACCCCGGCAAGCTGAACGAGCTGCAGGCGATGCTGGGCCCGCTGGGCATCGAGACGATCGCGCAATCGGCCTTCAACATTGCGGACGCCGAAGAGCCCCACGACACCTTCCTCGAAAACGCGCTGGTGAAGGCGCGCCACGCCAGCCGCGCCACGGGCCTGGCCGCGCTGGCCGACGATTCGGGCCTGTGTGTGGAATCCCTGGGCGGCGATCCGGGGGTGCATTCGGCGTATTACGCCGGCCGCGAGGGTGGGCGGCATGAACGCGACCCGCGCAACAACACGCGCCTGGTATCGCAGCTGCGCGATCAGATCAACCGCTGCGCGTTTTATTACTGCGTGCTGGTGCTGGTGCACTCGGCCACCGACCCCACGCCGCTGGTCGCCGAGGGGCGCTGGCACGGCGAGATCGTGCTCGATCCGCGGGGAGAGGGCGGGTTCGGCTACGACCCACATTTCGTCCCGCGTGGCAGCCACCTCACGGCGGCGCAGATGCCGGCCGAGGAAAAAAACCGCGCGAGCCATCGCGCCCAGGCGCTGGCGGCACTGGCGCGCAGCCTGCGCGCCGCTTGAGCCGTGGCTGGGGCAGAATCGCTCCATGGCCGTCCTTGCCGAGTTGCCGCCCCTTTCGCTGTACATCCACATCCCCTGGTGCCTGCGCAAGTGCCCCTATTGCGACTTCAACTCGCACGAAAAACGCGGCGAACTGCCCGAAGATGAATACGTGGATGCGCTGGTATCGGACCTGGAATCGGCGTTGCCGCAGGTCTACGGGCGCCGGATCCACACCATCTTCATCGGCGGGGGCACGCCGAGCCTCTTTGCGCCCGCCTCGATCGATCGATTGCTGACGGCGGTGCGCACGCGCCTGCCGGTGGACCCCGACGCCGAGGTCACCATGGAAGCCAACCCCGGCACGTTCGAAATCGATCGCTTCCGCGGCTTTCGCGCGGCGGGCGTCAACCGCCTGTCCGTCGGCGTGCAAAGCTTCGACGACGCCAAGCTCGCGGCCCTGGGCCGGGTGCACGGGTCTGCGGAAGCGCGCAATGCGGTGAACGCCGCGATCGCGATCTTCCCCACGGTCAACGTGGACGTGATGTACGCGCTGCCCGCACAGACGCTGGACGAGGCGCTGGCGGACATGCGGGAAGCCATCGCGCTGGGGCCCGCACACGTCTCGGCCTACCACCTCACGCTCGAACCCGACACCCACTTCGCGAAGTTTCCCCCGCAACTGCCCGCCGACGACGTGAGCGCGGACATGCAGGAAGGCATCGAGGCGCTCCTGGCGCAAGCGGGCTACCAGCATTACGAGACATCCGCCTTCGCGCAACCGGGCCATCGCGCGCGCCACAACGTGAACTACTGGAGCTTCGGCGACTACCTGGGGATCGGCGCCGGCGCCCATGGGAAAATTTCGTTTCGCGACCACATCGTGCGCGAGGTGCGCGAACGCAAGCCGCAGTCCTACCTGCGCGCGGCGCTGGAAGGCAACGCGGTCTTCGAGACACGCGATGTTCCCGACGCCGAGCTGGCGTTCGAGTTCATGCTCAACGCACTGCGCCTCATCGAGGGTTTCCCGGCCACGTTGTTCACGCAGCGCACGGGGTTGCCGCTGGCGTTGCTGGAGCCGCAGTTGAAGGCGGCCGAATCGGCGGGCCTGCTCGCGCGCGACTACGCGCGCATCGCGCCGACCGCGAAGGGCCAGCGATTCCTGAACGACCTGCTGGAGACTTTCCTCGCGGCGCCGGCGGCGCCCGCCCCGCGCGTGATCAATATTTATTCGCCGGGTACTGCGCGCTCTTCATGAACGGCGGCTCGCGGCCCATCAGGGCCTCGAGCATGATCAGCTCGTCGTCGCTGTGGTTGCGGAAAGGGCCGGGGGCCGCACCCAGGATGCCGTTGCGCTCGGTCATCAGCAATGGCTGCTCGTGGTGCGTGGTGATGACGGTTCTGGTCTGCATCTGCGGCCCGTCGATCGTGGCCTCGCCGTAGCAGAGGCAGAAGTACACCTCGGCACGGTCCACTTCGATATAGGCGCCGGTCCCGCGAATGCCGATGGAAGCCGTGACCGCCTTGATGGCGACGGGTTTCTTCGAGAAGACCGAGAGCACCTTGCCGGTTGCGATCACCATCTCCGTGAGCAGCCCGTCGCGGCCCTTGATCTCGATCACGGTGTCCGCGCGCATCAGCATCGCATCACCTTTCAGCACGATGACCGCCTGGCTTCTGGGGCCGGTGGCGACGCGATCGCCCAGCGCCACCTTGTCGCCGGACTTTGCCGGGCGCCCGTTCACCGTCGCCGTGCCGTCCAGGCGGTGCAGGCCCGGGGGCAGGTCGCCCGCGGCCAGCACGTCGCGCATAAGGCCCGTGGCCCCGGCTGCACCCGCCGCGGCGATCCACTTCAGCAGACGCCGGCGTTGCACGTTGTTTTTCATTGGTCCCTCCTGAAAACGATGTCCCAGACTCCATGGCCCAGCCTCAAGCCCCTACGTTCGAACTTGGTTTCCGGACGCGTCGGGGGCCGGGCCGCAAATGCGTCGGCCGTGTTGGACAGCCCCGGAGCCTCTTGCAGCACGGCGAGCACGTGGTCCGCGTATTCCTGCCAATCGGTGGCGACGTGGAAGTATCCTCCCGGCGCCAGGCGCGAGACGGCAAGCGCCACAAACGGCGGCTGCAGCAGGCGGCGTTTGTGGTGGCGCTTTTTCGGCCAGGGATCGGGGAAAAAAACATGGATGCCCGCAAGGGATGCGGCGGGAACCATGTCGCGCATCACTTCCACCGCGTCGTGCTGCACTACACGCACGTTGGTGGAAGCGTTTTCCTCCAGCTGCCTGAGCAGGCTGCCGACGCCGGGCGCGTGCACCTCGATCGCCAGGTAGTCCATGCCGGGGTTTTCCCTCGCGATGCGCGCCGTCGTTTCACCCATGCCCGAACCGATCTCGACCACCACCGGCGCGGTGCGGGCAAAAACTGCGCGCAGATCCAGCAGCCCGCCGTAAGGCAGGCCCCAGCGCGGCATCAGGTCGGCATGGGCGCGTTGCTGCCCGGGCGAAAAGCGGCCCTGGCGCAGGACGTAGCTGCGAATGGGAGGGTGTGTCACGGGCGCAACAGTATTTGGGGGTTCCCGATTATAGAAGGGCATTTCGATTGACACGCCAAAGGGCGCGGCCTAGATTGGTTTCAACAACGAGTGAAACAAACCAATGGCCCTCGAACGGTCGCTTTTCGCGCTTGCCCTGGGGATGCTACCCGGCATGGCGCCTGCCGCCGACTACTTCGGAATGCTCAAGCTTCCGGAATCAAGCCTGATCCGCAATGGGCCCTACTCGTTTTCCGCGCCCGCAAATTTTGCCGATATCCCGTCACTCGCCGCGGATAAAGGCATGCGCCTGAAGCTGGGCTACAAATATTCGCGCTACTTCGCCGTGGAAGGTGAATACGTCGATTTCGGCCGCAACGCAACCAACGTGTTCGCCAGCCCGGGCAACCTCGCCTCGCAGTTCCGCAGCACCGGCTTCGGCGTGGACACGGTGGCGATGCTGCCGGTGTGGCGCTTTTCCTTCTACGGGCGCATGGGCGCGTACCGGGGGGATACGCGGGGCGGCTTCGGCCTCGGCTCCACGGCGCTGCTGCCCGCCGACCAGCTCTCGCGCAACACACGCCTGCGTTACGGCATGGGCGTGCGCTACGACTTCAACAAGGCTTTTGGCATCCGCGCGGAGCTGGAACGAAACGCGCCATTGGGTTCCACCCTCGCCAGCGAAGTGGAAGGCGCCGACCAGTTCACGGTTGGGTTGAGCTGGCGCTTCTAGGGGTGACCCTCACCCCGGCCCTCTCCCAGGGGAGAGGGGGAATATGAGGCCCGCTTCGGGTGAGCTGGGGCTCGCTTCGTAGGGCTTCTTCGCCATGCGCCCCGCGAGGAAAGCTTCCCGCCCCGCTTCCACCGCAAGTTTCATCGCGCCGGCCATGCGCACCGGCTCGCGCGCCTTGGCGATGGCGGTGTTCATCAACACGCCGTCGCAACCCAGTTCCATCGCAATCGCCGCATCCGAGGCCGTGCCGATGCCCGCATCCACCAGCACCGGCACCTTCACGCGATCGATGATGATCTGCAGGTTCCACGGGTTGAGGATGCCCATGCCGGAGCCGATGAGGGATGCCAGTGGCATCACCGCCACGCAGCCGAGATCTTCCAGTTGCCTGGCAAGGATCGGATCGTCGCTGCAATAGGCCATTACCTGGAAACCTTCGGCGACCAGGGTCTTCGCCGCTTCCAGGGTCTCGGGCATGTTCGGATAGAGCGATTGGGCATCGCCGAGGACTTCGAGCTTCACCAGCGCGTGGCCGTCGAGCAGCTCGCGCGCCAGGCGCAGGGTGCGCACCGCATCCTGCGCGCTGTAGCAGCCCGCGGTGTTCGGAAGGATGGTGAATTTCGAGGGCGGCAGCGCATCCAGCAGGTTCGGCTCTGCCGCGTTCTGGCCGATGTTGGTGCGGCGGATCGCCACGGTGACGATCTCCGCGCCGCTTGCGTCAATGGCGCGCCGCGTCTCGTCGAAATCCCGGTACTTCCCGGTACCGACCAGCAGCCGCGATCCGTACGCCTTGCCCGCGATGACGAGCTTGCCCTCCATCAGCCGCCTCCCACCGCGACAACAACTTCCACGCGATCGCCGTCGGCGAGCAACGATTCGCCGAAGCGGCTGCGCGGCACGATTTCGCCGTTGCGCTCGATCGCGATGCGCCGGCCGGCGAGCGCGAGCTCTTCCAGCAGCTGGGCGAAGCTGAGCGGGGCCGGCAGCTCCCGCGAGGCTCCGTTGAGGGTGATGCGGATGGGTGTGGACACACCCGAATTTTAGCGCCTTATTTGACGCGATCCAGGTTCATCTCGAAGAACTTGATCCAGGTCACCCCGCCGTCGCGCGACTGCTCGCCGACCTCGTTGCACTTGTCGGGATCGTCGAGGGAGATGGTGAAGCGGCTGGTGGGGCCGCTGGAGATCGGGATCGGCCAGATGGCTTTTTTCATTCGTTTCCCTTCACATCTGCTTGAAGAGGTGGGCATAGGCACGGCTCACGGGCAGCTCGGTCCTGCCGTCCTTCAGCTGCACAAACACGCGCCCGCTGAGGTCGCGGCGGGTGGCCGCCACCTCGTTCATGTTGACCAGCGTGCTGCGGTGGACCTGCCAGAAGACGTCGCCGTCGAGTTGCAGCCCGAGCTCGGCGAGCGGCATGCGGATCAGCGATTCGCCCTCGCGCGTGACCACACAGGTGTACTTGTCGCTGGCCTGGAAGTAGAGGACGTCGTCGACCGCGATCTGGCGCACGTTGTCGCCCTTGAGCGCGCGGACCCACCGCAGCCGGCCGGCGCCCGCGCCGGGCAGCGCCTGCGCAAGCCGCTTGAGCATGTCGTCCAGCGCCGGCGGCTTCTCGTCGCCCTGGAGCTTGCGCCTCAGCCGCTCGATGCATTTCGCCAGCCGCTCGTCGGTCACGGGCTTGAGGACGTAGTCGACGGCGTCGCGGTCGAAAGCTTCCACCGCGTATTGGTCGAAGGCCGTCACGAACACCACGTGTGTGCGCGTCTCGATCCGCCCCGCGAGCTCGAGCCCCGTGAGGCCGGGCATGCGGATGTCGAGGAAAGCCACCTCGGGCTCCTCGTCGTTGATGAGCCGCAGGGCCTCGATGCCGTTGGCGGCGAAGGGCAACACCTCCAGCCCGGGCCACAGCACCGCCAGGCGCGCCACGAGGTGCTGCGCCAGGTGGGCTTCGTCGTCGGCGACCAGCGCGCGCACGCTCATGCCGGCAGCCTCACGGTGACGCGGGTCCCGGCCGGCGCGTTTTCCCCGATCGTCATCGAGGCGCGCTCGCCGTAGAGGAGCTTCAGGCGGTCACGCAGGTTCGACAGGCCCACGCCGCCGCGGGTAGTGGGCGCGAAGCCCACCCCGGTGTCGGCGATCTCGATCACCACCGAATCGGCGTCGCGGCGCGCGACGATCGCCACCTCGCCGCCCTCGACCTTGGGTTCGAGCCCGTGCCTGATGGCGTTTTCGACCACGGGTTGCAGCAGCATCGGCGGCAGCTCGAAGGCGCCGAGCGCCGCCGGCACGTCGACGCGGAACTTCAGGCGCTCGCCCATGCGCACCTGCAGCACCTGCAGGAACGCGCAGATGAGCTGCGACTCCTCGGCGAGCGTGGTGTGCGCCATGCGGGTCGCGGCGAGCGACGAGCGCAGGAAGCGGATGAAGCTGTCGAGCATGTGCCGCGCGGTCGCCGGGTCGCTGTCGATGAGGCTCGCCACGTTCGCCAGCGTGTTGAAGAGGAAATGTGGCTCGATCTGCGCCTGCAATGCGCGCAGGTTGGCGAGCGTGGCCTCGCGCTCCACGCGTTCGGCGCGCAGGCGTTCGCGCTCGAGGTCCCTCTCGGCCTGCGCGCCCCGGGCGCGCGAGAAGAAGACCGCAGCGAGGATCGCGGAGATGATGCCGCTCGAAAGGCCCATCACGCCGATCCAGCGCGGCTGCAGCACCCACGTGAGCGCGTTGCGGTCGAAGGCGAACGCCACGATGGCGAAGCCGACGAACACGCCCAGGGTGCTGAAGACCGTGTAATAGGCCGTGGTGAAGACGCCGCCTTTGCCTCGCGCCCAGCGGTCGAGCCCGATGCTGTTGGTCACCAGGAACATCGCGTGCAACACATAGCCGATGGCGTTGGCCACGATCACCGAGGAGACCAGCGAATCCAGCGTCACGCCCTGCGGCCGGAACATCGCCGCGACGCCCCAGAAGAAGAGGCCGATCAGGCAGTTCCAGATGAAGGTGTAGCCCACGTCGCGCAACGGCGCGGGCTTCCAGCGCCGGAAAAACGGGATCATCTCCAGCGGGTGCCAGTGGTCGGTATCCAGGAAGGGATCGCGGGGCTTGGCGGCGGAGGCGAGGCTCATGGCGGGTTCCATGCTACGGAGCCCAGGGCCGGCGGTCGAGGTATTCGCGGATCTTGCGCTCTTCCCAATCGGCGCCCAGCAGGCCCCGGCCGACGAAACCCGAGAGGCCGTGGGCCGCGAGCCCGATCCCCCAGCCCAGGTTCGAGGTTCTGCATGTTCGGCTCCGGTGGTTGACGCCCCGAAGATAGAGCGCCGCCCGGGGTGCCCGCCCGGGTTTTGCGACGAACGGCAGCCGGAAGGCGCGAGCGGGGGCCGGAGCGGGTAAAATGCCTTGCGAAACGCGGGTGTAGCTCAATGGCAGAGCAGAAGCTTCCCAAGCTTACGACGAGGGTTCGATTCCCTTCACCCGCTCCAGCCGCCTCCCGGCAGTCCCTACCGACTATTTCCCTGAACCCCGCCGCCCCACCGGGGTCCTATGGGCCTCGTCGCGTTTTCGGAGATCCCCATGTCCCGCCTCGTTTTCCTCGGCCTTGGCGCCGCGCTGATGTTTTTCGGCGATCCCCAATCCGGCCGCAAGCGCCGTGCGGAGGTCACCAACCGGATCGATACCGCGCGCCGCACCATCGAACATGGCGGCGACGTGGTGCGCGACGTGAAGCGCGAAGCCCACGGCCTGATCGTGGAAACCCGTGGTGCGATGGAGCGCCGCGGCGGCCCCCAGGGACCCACGCTGTACCAGATCGCGCGCGATTCCGTGGACTCGTGGCAGCGCCCGGAATGGACGCCGGCGCAGCGCGCGCTGGCGGGTGCGACCGGCGCCGGCATCGCGATGTTCGGATACCTGCGCGGGGGCGTGAAGGGCATGGCCTGGTGCGCCATCGGCGGTGGCCTGCTCGCGCGCGCCACCAGGGGCGCGCCGGCAGGTTCGCTTGTGACCGCAAGCGGCCAGTCGGCCACCGACCCGCTGCGCCACTGACCTTTTCGGACGGCCTGGCCCTGGGGGAGTCCGGGGCGCGCGCGGTTTAAACTTGCGCATGGATTTCGCGGCGCGCGTGGTGCGATGGCAGGGCAAACACGGACGCCACGGCCTGCCCTGGCAGGGCACGCGCGATCCGTACCGCATCTGGCTCTCGGAGATCATGCTCCAGCAGACCCAGGTCGCAACCGTGATCCCGTACTACGAGCGTTTTCTCGCGCGGTTTGCCGAGGTGGCCGCGCTCGCCTCCGCGCCGGAAGACGACGTGCTCGCGCTCTGGAGCGGCCTGGGCTATTACGCCCGCGCACGCAACCTGCACCGTGCCGCGAAGGAGGTCGCCACCCGTTTCAACGGCGTCTTCCCGACGGCTTTCGACGACCTGGTGTCGCTGCCGGGCGTCGGGCGATCCACCGCCGGGGCGATCGCGGCATTTTCTTCCGGCGAGCTGCGCCCCATCCTCGACGGCAATGTGCGGCGCGTGCTCGCGCGCCACGCGGGCATCGGCGGGGATCCCTCGGGCGCCGCGGTGTTGTCGGCGCTGTGGGAAGCCGCGGCCACCCGCCTTCCGCGCCGCGGCATCGAGGCCTACACGCAGGGGATGATGGATCTTGGCGCCGACGTCTGCAGCACCCGCCGCCCCGCGTGCCTGTTGTGCCCCGTAGCCGATGATTGCGTAGCGCGGCTGGAGGATCGCATCGACGAGCTGCCCGGCAAACGCACGCGCGCGGCGCCGCGGCGCAAGCACATCGCGATGCTGGTGGTGGTGTCGCAAGGCGAGGTGCTTCTGGAAAAACGCCCCGGCAGTGGCATCTGGGGCGGCCTGTGGTCGCTGCCCGAAATTGACGCCGATGCCGACCCGGGAGCCGCGCTTTCCGACTGGGGCATCGGCGCTTCCAGCATCGCGGCGCTGGAGCCCTTCGAACATGCCTTCACGCACTTCACCCTCGAAGTCACGCCGTGGCGCGTTGAAGCCCGCAAGGCCACGCCGCTTGCCGCCGAGCGCGGCACCATGTGGCTGTCGCTATCGGATCTGGCCGGCGCCGCGCTGCCTGCGCCGGTAAGGAAACTGCTGAAACGGGTGTCGGGAAAACTGGTGTCAGAGACGACTTTTGCCGAGGGCGGCAAATGCCGCCAGCGCAAAAGTCGTCTCTGACACCAGTTTTCCCGACACCCGTTTCAAATCAGTTTCCGGGTCTTCAGGAACCGGTGCAGGATCGCCAGGCGCAGCGCCGCATCGGTGAGCTCCAGCAGCTTCTGCTTCACGTCGTTGCGCAGCGGCAGGATCTCGGCCAGACGGAAGCTGACCCAGCTGGGGTCGCCGAAGCCGTAGGGTTGCGCGAAACGTTCCGGGCCGATCGCGGTGATCGCCTTGGCGAGGAATTCCGAGCAAGCGTCGAAGCCCGGCGCCGCGCCGCTGGTTGATTCGGCCTCGTGTTTCTCGATCTCGCCGATGATGAGCCCCTGGCGGTTGACTTCGGAAGACACGATGCGCAAGCGCTCGAGGCCAAGCGCCCTCACCTTGAGGATCCCCAGCTCCTCCATGTCGGCGTGTTCGATGCGCGCGAGGCAACCGATACGCTCCGGCAGCGCGGCCGCGCCGACCTCATGCCCCTGCCTGATCAGGCAGATGCCGAACCCCGATCCGTCCTTCAGGCACGCCTTGGCCATGTCCATGTAGCGCACCTCGAAGATGCGCAGGGGCAGCATCGCGCCGGGGTAGAGCACGGTCTGCAGCGGGAAGATCGGGACCAGCTCGCGCTTGCGCCCGGCGGAAAAGAGGTTCAGGAGCAGCACTATTGCCTGAGGTCGCGGTGCCTGACGATGACGGGATATTCGCAGGCGAAGCGTTCGGCCAGCTGCGAGGCGATGTAGACCGAGCGGTGGCGCCCGCCGGTGCAGCCGATCGCAATCGTGATCGAGGCGCGCTGGTCGAGCGCGAAACGCGGCAGCCAGCGTTGCAGGAAGCGCTGGATGTCCTCGATCAGCAGGCTCGCCTGCGTTTCGCGCTCGAGGAATTCGACCACCGGCGCGTCATGGCCGGTGAGCGGGCGCAGCTGCGGGTCGTAGTGCGGGTTGGGCAGGATGCAGCGCGCGTCGAAGACGAAATCGGCATCGAGCGGCGGGCCGTTCTTGAAGCCGAAGGTCTCGAACACCAGCGTGAGGCCGACGCGGTCGGACACCACCAGGTCCTGGATCCACTGGCGCAGCTGTCCCGGCGTGAGCCCGCTGGTGTCGATGCGCTGCCCGATCTGCGCGAGCCAGCCGAGCACGCCGCGTTCCTGTGCGATGGCGCCGCGCAGGTCGTGGCCTTCGCGCGCGAGCGGGTGCGGCCGGCGCGACTCGGAGAAGCGGCGCACCAGGCTTTCGTCGTGGGCGTCGAGGAAGATCACGCGCACGTCGGTGCCGAGCGCGCGCACCTTCTCCACGATTTCGGGCAGGCGCACCAGGCTTTCGCGGCTGCGCGCATCCGCGCTGATGGCGACGCGCTCTTCGCCGCGCGCGCGCAGGTAGTCGGCGAGCGCCTCGATCAGGTCGGCGGGCAGGTTGTCGACGCAGAAAAAACCCGCGTCCTCGAGCGCCTTGAGCGCGACGCTTTTCCCCGAGCCCGACACCCCCGACAACAGGACCAGCTGCATCAGTCGGCGGCCTCGTTGTGCCCGGCGGCCTCCGCACGCATCGCGGCTTCCTGGCGTTCGATGAATTCGCGTGTCGAGTTGATGCCGCGCGTGAGCAGGATGTGGTTGCGCACCGCGGCTTCCACCAGCACGGCGAGGTTGCGCCCCGGCGCCACCGCCAGCGTGACGGTGGGGATTTCCACCCCGAGGATGTCGAGCGTGCCCGACCGCGTGGCCAGGCGGTCCTTCGGTTCCATCCCGCCCACCGGCATCTCCAGGTGCACCAGCAGCCGCAGGACCTTGCGCGGGCGCACGGCGGTTTCCCCGAAGATCGAACGGATGTTGAGCACGCCCAGGCCGCGCACCTCCAGGAAATCACGCAGCAGCGGCGGACAGCGGCCCTGGATCGTTTCCGGGCCGATCTGCTGCAGCTCCACCACGTCGTCGGCCACCAGGCCGTGGCCGCGCGAGATGAGCTCGAGCGCCAGCTCGCTTTTGCCGATGGACGAATCGCCGGTGATCATCACGCCGATCTCCAGCACGTCGAGGAAGACGCCATGCAACGTCGTGATCTCGCCGAGCTCCTGCTGCATGTGCGGGCGCAGGACGTTGATCACGTGCTGGCTGGGTTCGGCGGAGGTGAGGATCGGGGTGCCCGCGCGCTCGGCCGCCTGCAGCAGGGCGGCGGGCGCGGCGACGCCGTCGCCGACGATGACCACCACGGTGTCGCCGCCGACGATGTGCGCCGCGGTCTGCTCGCGCACCATCGGCTCAAGCTTTTCCAGGTATTCGACCTCGCGCGGGCCCATCACCTGGGCCAGCAGCGGATGGATGAGATTGAGGTGCCCTATGAGCCCCACACCGGGCTTGTGCACCAGGTCCGCGGTGAACTCGCGCGCGGCGCCGGCGTTGCCTGCCGCCCACGCGAGCCCGAGGCGCTCGCGCCGGTCGTCAAACAGCCGCTGAACGCTGAGCCGGGGCATAGGGCGACCATTCGGTGATCAGCCGGTGGGCCGCCTGGATGTCGTTGGTGGCCGAAAGGGCCTCGCGCAACGACGCGTCGCTGAACATCTGTGCCAGTTCCGAAAGCAGCTCCAGGTGCGCTTCCGTGGCGTGTTCCGGCACCAGCATCGCAAACACCAGGTTGACCGGCATGCCGTCGGGCGCCTCGAAGGCGATCGCCTGTGCGGCGCGCACGAAGGCGCAGACCGGTTCCTTGAGCGTCTTGATGCGGCCGTGGGGTATGGCCACGCCGAAACCCAGGCCCGTGGAGCCGAGCTTTTCGCGGTCGAACAGGCTGTCGAAAACCCGCGCGCGCGGTATCTGGCGCGAATTTTCGAACAGCAGCCCGATCTGCTCGAAGAGCCTCTTCTTGCTGCTCACCTCGAGGCCGAGCAGGACGTGGTTGAGCGGCAGCAATCTCGATACGAGGTTCATGGCCGGCGGTTCTAGTTATCCTGCGGGATGCGCTTGATCCCGGGCGAGTGCCTGGCGGCGGTGGCGAAACGCTCCTTGTATTTGATGACCTGGCGGTCGAGCTTGTCGATCAGCCCGTCGATGGCGGCATACATGTCGCCATCGTGCGCCTGCACGTGGATCTCCTTGCCCGACAGGTGCACGTTCGCCTCTATTCGCTGGTCGAGTTTTTCCACCGTCATCACGACGTTCACGTCGATCACGTGGTCGAAATGGCGATGGATCTTCTCCAGCTTGCCCGTGACGTATTCACGGATGGCGGGGGTGATCTCGACGTGGTGGCCGGTCAGGTGCAGGTTCATCAGGGGTGCTCCTTCCTAGGTCAGATCGACTTGCGAAGATTGGCAGGCTGGATGTGCATGGCCTCTCGATACTTGGCCACTGTCCGGCGCGCCACCTGGATGCCTTGCTGCGCGAGGACGTCGGAGATGCGGTGGTCGGATAGCGGTTTCCTGCCGTCCTCGGCGGCCACCAGTTGCTTTATCAGAGCACGGATCGCGGTGGCCGAACAGGCGCCACCGGTGTCGGTTGAAACGTGGCTGCCGAAGAAGTATTTCAATTCGAATATGCCGCGCGGGGTGAGCATGTACTTCTGCGTGGTGACGCGGGAAATGGTCGATTCGTGCAGGCCCACGGCCTCGGCGATCTCGCGCAGGACCAGCGGGCGCATGGCGACTTCGCCATGTTCGAAGAAATTCTTCTGGCGGTCCACGATCGATTGCGTCACGCGCAGGATGGTGTCGAAGCGCTGCTGCACGTTCTTGATCAGCCAGCGCGCCTCCTGAAGCTGCCCGGAAAGGTGCTTGCCGCCGTTGTCGCGCGAGGCGTGCAGCATGTCCGCGTACATCTTATTCACGCGCAGGCGCGGCATCGCGTCGCGGTTGAGCGCCGCGATCCAGCGCCCGCCGCTCTTGCGCACCACGACATCGGGGATGACATAACGCACGTCGCCGGCGCCGAAGGCGCGCCCGGGCTTGGGATCCAGCGTGAGGACCAGCGCGCGGACGTCTCGCAGTTCGTCTTCGTCCACGCCCAGCAGGCGCTTCAACTTGTTGAAGTCGCGCGCGGCGAGCACATCGAGGTGGCGGGTCACGAGCGTGATCGCGGTGTCGCGGTGCGGGGTGCCTTCGGGCATGGCACGCAACTGCAGCTCCAGGCATTCTGCGATGTCGCGCGCCCCGACCCCGGTCGGCTCCATGTGCTGCAGGTGGCGCAGGGCGATCTGCAGCTCTTCGATCTCCACGTCCGACATCGCGGCGATCGCCGATTCGCGCAGCTCTTCCAGGTCCTGCTTGAGGTAGCCGTCCTCGTCGAGGTGGCCGACGACGAATTCGGTGATCAGCTTGTCGCGCGGCGTCAGCCCCGTGAGCGAGATCTGTTGCGCCAGGTGTTCCTGAAGCGTGGGTTCCGCGGCGGCGAACTGGGTGAAGTCGTCGCGATCGTCGTCTTCGCGGCGCGTGCTGGATCCGGCGTTCTGCGAGGGTTCGTCGGCGAATGCGGAGCGCTCCTCCGACAGGCTGGGCTGCTCGTCGCGACGGTCGTCGGCGTTTTCCGCGGCGGTCTGCTCGCGCTGTTCCTCGGCCTGGCCGTTGGGTGGCGGGGCGGGGCTTTCCTCGTTGGCGGCGAGCTCGGCGCGTTCCAGCAGCGGGTTTTCAGCCAGGTAGCGTTCCAGCTCCTGGTTGAGCTCCACCGTCGACAGCTGGAGCAACCGAATCGATTGCTGGAGCTGAGGAGTGAGGGTGAGGTGCTGAGATAGCTTGAGCTGGAGGCTGTGCTTCATTGCATGGAACCGGCGGTCCGCACGCGGCTCCGAGCGATCAGGGGTGATGGGCCCTAGAGGCGGAAATTCTCACCAAGGTACACCTTACGGACGGCTTCATTATAGATGATCTCCTCCGGCTTCCCGAAGGCGAGCACCGAGCCCTGGTTGATGATGTACGCGTGGTCGCAGATGCCGAGGGTTTCGCGGACATTGTGATCCGTGATGAGCACCCCGATCGAGCGGTCCTTCAGGAACCGGATGATCTGCTGGATGTCGAGCACCGCGATCGGATCGACGCCCGCGAAGGGTTCGTCCAGCAGGATGAAGCGCGGGCTGGTGGCGAGCGCCCGCGCGATTTCCACCCGCCTGCGCTCCCCGCCGGAAAGCGAGATCGCGGGGTTGGTGCGCAGGTGGCCGATGTGCAGGTCTTCCAGGAGCGCTTCCAGGCGCGCCTGCACGCCGTCCGCGTCGAAGCCCTGCAGTTCCAGCACCGCGCGGATGTTCTGTTCCACCGTGAGCTTGCGGAAGATCGACGCTTCCTGCGGCAGGTAGGAAAGTCCCAGGCGCGAGCGCCGGAAGATCGGCAGGTGCGTGAGATCCTGTCCATCGAGAGTGACGCTGCCAGCGTCGGTCGGCACCAGGCCCAGGATCATGTAGAAACACGTGGTCTTGCCCGCGCCGTTGGGGCCCAGCAGCCCCACCACCTCGCCGCTGCCGACGGTGATCGAGACATCGGAGACCACGGTGCGCTTGCGATAACGCTTCATCAGGCCCGCGGCCTTCAGCACCGAGGCCTGCGCCTGCGGCCTGACCCGGCTCAGGTGCTGCGGGGCGGCGGTGGGCGTGGCCCCCACCCTAGGGCTTCCCGGCGTCGGGTTTGAGGGTGATGCCGGGGTCGGCGGGCCGGTCTTCGGCGCCCGCGGCCTTCTTCGGCGGCAGGATGATCACCTTCACGCGCGAATCCCTGGGCGCGGCGGTGCCGGGCGGCGCGCCGGATACCTCGGCCACCTCGCGGCGCATGTCGTAGGAGATGAAGTCGCCGGTGAGCACGTTCTGGTTGCTGTTCACCCGCGCCTTGTTGTAGAGCTTGAGGACGTCGTTGAGGTCGTCGAATTCGGCGCGCTCGGCCGAGCCTTCCACCCATTCATCGACCTTGTCGCGCTTCTGGCGAAAGGTGACCGGCGTGCCGTGCGCCACGTAGAACTTGTGCCGCGCCGAATCTTCCTTGACCGTCACCTTGCCCGCCGTCATGCGCATGGTGCCCTGCGTGACGATCACGCTGCCTTCGAAGGTGCTGGTGCGGTTGGCGTCGTCGGCGGTGAGGCGATCGGCGTTGACCACGATTTCCTTTTCCCGGTCGGCGCGTTCCGCCCCCGCGGGGATGGCAGCGAGGAGCAGGGCCGCCGCGACGGTCAATCGCAAGGCGCGCATCAACGCGGCGACGCCTTGTAGGTGGCGCGTACCTGCTCCAGCTTCAGCGTGCGTGCGCGGTTGTCGATTTCCATTCCCTTCGAGAATGCATGCCCCGAGGGGCTTTGCAGGACCACATCGCTCGACGTGCTGGCCTTGCCTTCCTCCGGCAACACCAGGAGCTTGTCGGTGGTGAGCCTGGCGGCTTCGTATTTCGCGTCGCCCTCGCGCACGATCACGACGTTGCCCTCGATGAAGACGCGGTCGCGGCTCTGCTCGAGGAGCCCATGGTCTGCGGTGGCTGTCATCCTGGGTTGCTGAGGCTCGAAGGCCTCTACGGTGACCGACTCGAGAACGGCTGAATCGTCGTCGGGATAATGTACCATCTTCCTCGCCGCGAGCGTGTAGAGCACCCGGCCGGTTATATCGAGCTTGCGGGCGCGGAAATTCTCCACTATCAGGTCGGGATCGTGGCGCAGCGAACCGTCGGCGCGCGTGCCCGGCGCCTGCACCAGGGCGTTGAGCCACATCGTGAGCCCGACCAGCAGCGCCAGTACCGCAAGCGGAAGCCATGAAGTCGGGCGCACCATCGCTCAGGCGCCCGTCAGCCGGTCCAGCTGCCCCTGCGAACGCAGCACCAGCTCGCAGAATTCTCGCACCGCGCCGTGGCCGCCGCGCGCGGCGGTCACGTAGTGCGCGGCGTGTTTCACCGGCTCCGCCGCATTGGCGACCGCCACCGCGAAGCCGCAGCGGCGCATGACCGCGAGATCCGGGATGTCGTCGCCCACGAAGGCGCAGGCCTCGGGCGCGATCACAAGCTGCGCGGCAAGCCGTTCGAAATCTGCCACCTTGTCGGGCGAACCCTGCGCCACGTGCGCGATGCCCAGCTCCTTCGCGCGGCGCGTGACCGCCTCCGAAGAGCGTCCCGAGATGATCGCGGTGGCGATGCCGGCGGCCTGCAGCATCTTGATGCCATGGCCGTCGAGGATGTTGAATGCCTTGAACACTTCGCCCTGCGCGCCGATGTAGAGCGTGCCGTCGGTCAACACGCCGTCGACATCGAAGATCGCCAGGCGCACCGCGCGTGCGCGCGCGGCCGGATCCATCGCTAGACCACCCCCGCGGCCAGCAGGTCGTGGAAGGTGAGCGCGCCGACCAGCTTGCCTTCCGGCGAGACCACCACCAGCCTGCCGCCCAGCGCCTTCTTTTCCAGCACCTGCGCGGCCTCGGCGGCGAGCCTTCCAGGGGCGATCGAAAGAGGGTTGCCCGTCATCACCTCCCCAACCGTGATATCGCGGATGTTGTCGCGCTTTTCCAGCGTGCGGCGCAGGTCGCCATCGGTGTAGATGCCGAGCAGGCGATCGTCCCCGTCGACCACGCAGGTCATGCCGATGCCTTTCTTCGACATCTCGTCGAGCGCGGTGGGCAGCAGGTGATCGCCGGGCGCGCTGCGCGGCAATTGTTCGCCCTTGCGCATGATGTCGCTGACATGGACGAGGAGCTTGCGCCCGAGGGCGCCGCCCGGGTGGTGCTGCGCGAAATCGTCGCTGGCGAACCCGCGCGCGTCCAGGAGCGCGACCGCAAGCGCATCGCCCAGGGCGAGCGTGGCCGTGGTGCTGGCGGTGGGCGCGAGGTTGAGCGGGCAGGCTTCCTTCTCGACCGCGGCGTCGAGGTGCACGTCCGCTTCCCTCGCCAGGGTGGACTGGGGACGGCCGGTGATGGCGATCACCTTCGCCCCGCGCCGCTTGATGAGCGGCAGGATGCGGCCGATCTCTTCCGATTCGCCCGAATAGGAGATCGCGAGCACGACATCGTCCGCGGTGATCATGCCGAGGTCGCCGTGGCTGGCTTCGGCCGGGTGCATGAAAAACGCGGGCGTTCCCGTGGAGGCAAGCGTGGAGGCGATCTTGTGGCCGACGTGCCCCGACTTGCCCATGCCGGTGACCACCACGCGCCCGCGCGTTTCCAGCATCAGGCGGTGTGCGTGCAGGAAATCTTTTCCCAGCCGCGCCTTGAGCGCGCGCACCGCATCGGCCTCGATGTCGAGGACGCTTCGCGCGAGTTCGAGGAAGTGCCGGCCATCGGAGGGCTCGTGGGGTTGTAGTAGATTCGACATTGAATCGAATTATAAGACCAAGCCATGCACGACGCGCTCCCCATCACCCTCATCCTGCTTGCGTCGTCGGTGGGGGTGGTGCTGCTCTTTCGCACGCTGCACCTTCCCGCGATCCTCGGATACCTCATCGTCGGCGTCGCGGTGGGCCCGAGCGCGCTCGGCCTCGTGCCCGCGAACGAGGACACGCGCTACTTCGCGGAATTCGGAGTGGTCTTCCTGATGTTTTCGGTCGGCCTCGAGTTCAGCCTTCCGCAGCTGGTGTCGATGCGCAGGATCGTGTTCGGGTTCGGCGGCGCGCAGGTGGCCTCGATCCTCGCCCTCGGCGTCGCCGGCTCGATTGCCGCGGGCCTGTCGTGGCGCGAGGGTCTGGTGGTGGGCGGCGTGGTGTCGATGTCGTCGACCGCCATCGTTTCGAAGATGCTGGCCGAGCGCATGCAGCTGCACGCGGCGCACGGGCGCCAGATCATGGGCGTGCTGCTGTTCCAGGACCTCGCGGTGATTCCGCTGCTGGTGCTGGTGCCGGCGCTGGCGCTCTCGGGCGAGGCCATCGCCGGGGCCATCGGCACCGCGCTGGCGAAGGCCGCGGTGGTGCTGGGCCTGGTGCTGTTTGTGGGGCAGCGGATCATGCGCCCGCTCTTCGGCTTCGTGGCGAAGCGCAAGTCCCCGGAACTCTTCGTGTTGTTCGTGCTGCTGGTGACGCTGGGCCTGGCGTGGATCACGGAGGTCGCGGGCCTGTCGCTGGCGCTCGGCGCCTTCCTGGCCGGCATGTTGATCTCGGAGACCGAATACCGCTACCAGGTGGAGGACTACATCGCGCCCTTCCGCGACGTGTTGCTGGGGCTTTTCTTCGTGACCATCGGCATGTTGCTCGACCTGGGCGCGCTCGCGCAGCACTTCGTGGCGGTGGCGGTGGTGTTCGCCGCCATCCTGCTCGTGAAGTTCGTGGTGATCTACGGGCTCGCGCGTGTTTTCGCCAACGAGAAGCCGACGGCGCTGCGCGCGGCGCTGTCGCTGGCGCCCGCCGGGGAGTTCGGCTTCGTCCTGCTGGCGCTGGCCGCGCGCGGCACCGCCGTGGATGCCACAACGCTGCAGATCGTGCTGGCGGCCACGCTGCTGTCGATGCTTGCGGCCCCGCTGGTCCTGGCGCGCATGGAACACATCGTGCTGCATTTCGTCGAGAGCGAGTGGACCGAGCGCGCGGTGGCGCTGCACAACCTCGCGGTCAAGACGATGTCGCAGAAGGGCCACGTCATCGTGTGCGGCTACGGGCGCAGCGGCCAGGCGCTGGCGCATTTCCTGGAACGCGAGAAGATCTCGGTGATTGCGCTCGACTCCGACCCGGAACGGGTGCGCCAGGCCGCCGCGGCCGGCGATTCCGTGGTCTTCGGGGACGCTTCGCGCCGCGAGGTGCTGGTGGCCGCCGCGATTTCACGCGCCACGGCGGTGGTGGTGTCCTTCGCCGACACCCCCAAGGCCCTGGCGATCCTCGCCCACGTGCGCGAGCTGCGCCCCGAGCTGCCGGTGGTGGTGCGCACGTTCGACGATTCCGACGTGAGCCGCCTGCGCAATGCGGGCGCCGCGGAAATCGTCGCCGAGGTGGTGGAAGGCTCGCTCATGCTCGCCACGCAGACATTGATGCAGCTCGGCGTGCCGCTCAACCGGGTGTTGAGGCGGCTGCGCGAGGTGCGCCAGGAGCGCTACCAGTCGATGCGTGGCGGCTTCTTTTCCGGGGCGACCGACAACGAATCCGACACCGACGCCGACCAGCCGCGCCTGCGCACCGTGGCCATGAACGGCTCGGCGGCCGCAGTTGGCAAGAGCCTGGGCTCACTCGACCTGGGCGCCATCGGCGTGCAGGTCACGGCGGTGCGCCGCACCGGCACCCGCCAGGTCAACCCCGCGGCCGAAGAGCGCGTGCACGAAGGCGACATCCTGGTGCTGCTGGGCACCCAGGAAAACCTGGGCAAGGCCGAGATCCGGCTGCTGCAGGGCTAGAAAGGTGCCAGGTTAGTTTTCGGTCGCCCCTGCCTCACGATCCCCACGTTTCGTCCGAGCCGCGCCCCGACGGCTTGAAGGAATGCGGCATCGCCCAGGACTCGTTGCGAGTCCATGTTCTCGCGTATCGCGTGCAGGTCCTCGTTCGACATCTGCTGATCGAAGAGCCTTTCATAGCCATGCGCTCGGGCGGCCTTGTCCTTGCCCAGTCGAAGGTATTCTGCGTGCGCCGTCAACAGCCCCGAGGGCTCACCGGTCATGTTGTCGAGGTGGCTTGACCAGGGATATTCACGGGGTGATCGCGTCATCCCTGCGCGGACCGGATTGCACTCGATATACCGCATGCACCGCAGGAAATAGGCTTCCGACTGCACAAGGCTCGAGCGGAACCGGCCTTCGAAGAGTGTGCCCGTGCGGCCCATGGCGCGATTGACCAGGCGGGCGTACCGGTGCGCAACCGAATGCATCAGCCGGGAAATCGAGCCCTCAACGTGTCCCGTCACCAGCAGGTGCACGTGATTGCTCATGAGAACGTATGCGTGAATGTCCGCGCGCGCCGGTGCCGCCGCCTGCGACAGCAACCGGAGGAACGTCTGGTGATAGGCATCCCCGAAGAAGCAGGGGCTGCGATTGTGGCCCCGGACAACGACGTGCTGGGGTATCCCGGGGATATCGATTCTGGGCAGGCGTGGCATCCCTGCATAACGCGCAATCGAGCGCGGCGGCCGACGAGGGAAACCGCGGAAAACTAACCTGGCACCTTTTAAAACAAAATGGCCCGCGTAGCGGGCCGTTTGCCTGAAGCGGCGGCGAGGCTCAGAACGTCATGCAGACCGTGTAGCTCGACGCGTCGTCGATGCCGGTGGGCGGCGCCGTGTTGTTGGGCACGGCGGCCTTGTCGATGCCGGTCGCCGGCTCCGCGGTAGTCTGCATCGAGCCCGTTGCCGTGTTGCCGTCATCCATCTGGATGTCGAGCTGCTTGGCGAACTTGCCGAGGATGCCAGACGAGCAGATCTGGTAGGTGCCCTTCATGCCGACGATCTGAGTGCTGGTGGAAGTTGCGCTCGAGATGCCGATCACACCGCCCGTGGCATTGACGGGGATATAACCGGGATCGGCCACCGCCGTGGGCCCGGAGGCCAGGTTGGCGAGGCGAACGTGTTGCCAGAAGAGGAACGACTCGTCGGTTGCCGTGGTGGAATTCCAGGCGCCGTTGACCACGCCGTTGCCGACCGGTCCGGTGGTCGACAACGTGGCTCCTGTCACGTGCGCGACGACTTGCGCATCATCCCCCGGCAGCGACTTGAACTTGTCCTGGTAGGCGTAGATGTAGGTGGGGATCACGCGGAAGTCGTTCGCGATGTTCTTCACCTTTGCGCTGTTGATGAGTTCCTGGCCCTTGAGGATGCCGCCGAGCAGCAAACCGATGATCACCAGCACGATGGCGATCTCGACGAGGGTGAAGCCTGATTGTTGCGATCTCATGTTGTTTCTCCTGGGTGTTTATTGCTATCCCTGGCCTGCATGGAGCAATCACCGTGCCAAAACTTTAATATGCTGTTTTTTATGGTTATTTAGCAATTCCTGCCGAACCTGGGTGGTTCCGCCGGGGTTGCTTGTCGAAACAACGAACAATAACCGTCGGATTTCCGACACCTGTCCGGCTTCATGGCGCCGCGAGCCGGGTTTCTTTATCCTCGGCCATCCCGCCCGGAATCACCTTCCTTGCCCACCCTTCCCAGCTCGCAGCGCCTTGCCCACCTGATCGTCGCGGGAAGGCGCTGGGTCGTGGTGGCGATGTTGCTGGCGCTGCACGCCGCCCTGGTCTCCCAGCCGGGCGAGGTGTTCCAGCGTGTCTGGCTGCTGGTGCACTTCGGCCTCTTCCTGCTGTGGCAGCCGTTTTTCGCCACCGAACGCGAGCTCGACGTGGTCTCGATCGTGGTGCTGCTCACGCTCACCGCGGTCATCCTCTACTTCCTCGCCGGCTGGATGGTGGTGACGTGGCTGCTGCTGTTGCTGGGGATCCTGGGCGGGCGCGTCTTCACCGTGCAGGTCGCGCGGCGCAGCCGCTTCTACCTCGTGGCGTTCGCCTTTGTCCTTTCGGTGCTGTTGCTGTGGAGCGTGCCGGCGCTGGTGCTGGGCGCGCAGGGGGTCCCTGAAAACGTCGCGCGCTTCGTGCGCGGCTTCCTGCCTTTCATGCTCGTGGGGCTGGTGATCCTGCCGCTGCCCCAGGAGGACGATACGGGGCAGGTGTTCGATTTTTTCTACGCGGTGCTGGTGTTCCAGCTTTGCGTGGTGCTGGTGCTTGGCTCGATCGCGATGATGCGTTTCACCAACGAGGACTACGTCGACTCGGTGCTGCTCACGGTGATGGGCTTCGGCCTGGCGCTTTTCATCTTCGCGGTGTTGTGGAACCCGATGCGCGGCTACGGCGGCCTGCAGACCTATTTCTCGCGCTACCTCATGTCGGTTGGCATGCCATTCGAGCTGTGGATGCGGCGCATCGCGGAGCTGGCGTCCGTCGAGCGCGACCCGCGGCGTTTCCTGGAGGAGGCGCTGCGCGAGATCGCGGAGCTCCCGTGGATGCGGGGCGGGCGCTGGAAATCGCCCGACGGCGAGGGCAGCTTCGGGGAGAACAGCCGGTTCGCCTCCCACTTCAGCCACCAGAGCCTGGAAATCGAGTTCTACACCTCGATCGAACTCTCGCCCGCGCTTTTCCTGCACATGCGCCTGCTGGCGCAGGTGGTGGGCGAGTTCTACGAGGGCAAGCGGCGCGAAAGCGCGCTGCGCCACCACGCCTACCTGCAGGCCGTCCACGAAACCGGCGCGCGCCTCACGCATGACATGAAGAACCTGCTGCAGTCGCTGTACGCCATCACCTCCATGGCGCCGCGCGACAAGGAACCCGCCGACGGCTACACCGGCCTGCTGCAGCGCCAGCTGCCGCAGCTTGCGCGCAGGCTGCAGTCGACGCTCGAGAAGCTGCGCTCGCCGGAGATCCCCACCAGCGAGCTGCCGATGCGCGCCGGCGCGTGGTGGGCGAGCCTGGAGCGGCGCCTCGGCGGCGCCGACATCACGTTCGAGGCCGAGATCCGCGAAGACGGCCCGGTGCCCGCGGCGCTTTTCGACAGCTTCGTCGAGAACCTGGTCGACAACGCTCGCGCCAAGGCGTTGCGTGAGCCGGGGCTGGCGATCCGGGTGCGCTTCATGATCTCGATGGGCGAACTCGAGCTTTCGGTGGCCGACAACGGCAGCGCCATTGCCGAGGTCATGGCGCGGCGGCTCTTTCGCGAGCCGATCGAGCGCAGCTCGGGCCTGGGCATCGGGCTCTACCACGTGGCCCGGATGGCGGGCCAAGCGGGTTACGGCGCGCGCGTCGCCGCCAACGTGGACGGTGACGTGCGCTTCGTCCTGGTGCGGCGCGACGAGCGCGACATCTCAGTTCCCCGGAAGGGCTGAGACCACTTCCTCCAGGCCGCGGCGCCAGTGCGCGATGCCGGCCCCGAGCTGCGACTCAAGGCGCGCCGAGGAGAGCACCGAATAGGCCGGGCGCTTCGCCGGCGTCGGATATTCGCTGGTCGGGATCGCGAGCAGGCGCGGCGCCTTGAAGACGCCGCGGCGCCGGCGCGCGACCTCCTCGAAAATCGCCTGCGCGAACCCGAACCAGGTGGTCTCGCCCGCGGCGGTTGCGTGATACAGCCCGCTGCGCTCGGCCAACGCGTCCACTTCGCGGCGCAGCAACTGGTCGGTATCCCCGTCGCGGTCCAGCAGCTCGCGCACCAGGCGCGCGAGGCAACGGCTGGACGTGGGCGCCCCGTGCTGGTCGTCGACCACGCGCAGCTCGTCGCGCGATTGCGCCAGGTGCAACATCGTGAGCAGGAAGTTTTTCCCGTGCGGGCCGTACACCCAGCTGGTGCGCAGCGTGAGGTGATTGCATCCCGACTGCGCGATGGCGCGCTCGCCTTCGAGCTTGGTGCGCCCGTACGCGCCGAGCGGGTTCACCGCGTCGTGTTCGACGTACGGCGCGCGCTTGGTGCCGTCGAACACGTAGTCGGTGGAGAAATGGATCAGCAGCGCGTTGGCGGCCTTCGCTTCCATGGCCAGCACCCCGGGCGCCACCGCGTTGACCGCGTGGGCGGCCGCCTCGTCGCCCTCCGCGCGATCCACCGCGGTGTAGGCGCCCGCGTTCACGATCACGTCGGGCATCACCTCGCGCACGCGCGCCGAGATCTGCGCGGGATCGGCGAGGTCGAGCGTGGCGCGGTCGAATGCGGAGAGTTGCGCGCGGCCTTCCAGCTCGCGGGCCAGCTCGACACCCACCTGCCCGCGGGCGCCGGTGAGCATCACGCGGATCACGGGAAGGTTTCCGCCTGCGCGAGCGCGGTGCCCGCGGCGTCGTTGGGCTTGAGCAGCGGCTCGCCTTCGAACGGCCACGTGATGCCGAGGGCCGGATCGTTCCAGAGCAGCGTGCGCTCGTGTTCGGGCGCGTAATAATCGGTGGTCTTGTAGAGGAACTCGGCCGTATCCGACAGCACCACGAAGCCGTGCGCGAATCCTTCCGGCACCCACAACATGCGCCGGTTGCGCGCCGACAGGTGCTCGCCGAAGGCCTTTCCGAAGGTGGGCGAGGAGCGGCGAAGGTCGACCACGACGTCGTAGACTTCGCCCGCGGCCACCCGGACCAGTTTTCCCTGGGCCTGGCGCAGCTGGTAATGCAGCCCGCGCAACACGTTGCGCGCGGAGGCCGAATGGTTGTCCTGCACGAAACGCACCTCGCGCCCGACCGCGGCGTCGAAGGCCTTCTGGTTCCAGGTCTCGAAGAAAAATCCGCGCGCGTCGCCGAACACCGTGGGTTCGATGATGAGAACGTCGGGAATCGATGTAGGAATGGCTTTCAAGCGGCCCTCTCCCCGACCCTCTCCCAAGGCAGAGGGAGGTCTTTAGAAAACACGGTCCCGGAGCACCGCCAGCAGGTACTGCCCGTAGGAGTTCTTCTTCATCGGGTCGGCCAGCTTCTCCAGCTGGGCGGCATCGATGTAGCCCATGCGGTAGGCGATCTCCTCCGGGCACGCGATCTTCAGGCCCTGGCGGCGCTCGATGGTCTCGATGAAATGCGCCGCTTCCAGCAGGCTTTCGTGGGTGCCGGTATCGAGCCACGCGGTGCCGCGCCCCATAACCTCGACGGCGAGTGCCCCGGCCTCCAGGTAGAGGCGGTTCACGTCGGTGATTTCGAGCTCGCCGCGCGGCGACGGGGCCAGCGCGGCGGCGATGTCGCTTACCTGCGCGTCATAGAAATAGAGGCCCGTCACCGCATAACGCGACTTCGGGCTGGCGGGTTTTTCCTCGATGCTGACGGCGCGCCCCCGGGCGTCGAATTCCACCACGCCGTAGCGTTCGGGGTCCTTCACCGGGTAGGCGAAGACGGTGGCGCCGCCGGCGCGTTGCGCCGCCGATTGCAGCGCGGCCCCGAGGTCGTGGCCGTGGAAGATGTTGTCGCCCAGGATCAGGCAGCTGGGTTCGCCATTGACGAAATCGCGCCCCACGATGAAGGCCTGCGCGAGGCCTTCGGGGCGCGGCTGCACGGCGTAGGAAAGGTCGATGCCCCACTCGCGCCCGTCGCCCAGCAGCTCCTGGAATCGCGGCGTGTCCTGCGGCGTCGAGATGACCAGGATCTCGCGGATGCCCGCCAGCATGAGCGTGGTGAGCGGGTAATACACCATCGGCTTGTCGTAGACCGGGAGCAGCTGCTTGGAGATCACGCGCGTAGCGGGATAAAGGCGCGTGCCCGAGCCGCCGGCGAGGATGATGCCCCTGCGTTTCATCGTCGGGCTCACGCCGCGGTCCTCTTGCCGTAGTTGGTCTCGACCCACTCCCGGTAGGCGCCGCTTTTCACCTGCGCCACCCAGGCGGCGTTGTCGAGGTACCAGCGCACGGTCCTGGCCAGCCCGCTTTCGAACGTCTCGCGCGGCGACCAGCCGAGCTCGGAGCGGATCTTGCGCGCGTCGATGGCGTAGCGGCGGTCGTGGCCGGGGCGGTCGGTGACAAACCTGATCAGCGCCCGATGCCCGCCTTCGCGCGGGGCCAGCGTGTCGAGCGTGTCGCACAGGGCATGCACCACCTCGAGGTTTCGCTTCTCCGAATTGCCGCCGATGTTGTAGGTTTCGCCGGGACGGCCCGTGGCGAGGGCGACGCGGATCGCCTCGCAGTGGTCGGTCACGTAGAGCCAGTCGCGCACCTGCCTGCCGTCGCCATAAACCGGCAGCGGCTTGCCCTCGAGCGCGTTGGCGATCGTCAGCGGGATCAGCTTTTCCGGGAACTGGTACGGCCCGTAGTTGTTCGAGCAGTTGGTGGTGATCGCGGGCAGGCCATAGGTGTGGTGGTACGCGCGCACCAGGTGGTCGGAGCCCGCTTTCGATGCCGAATAGGGGCTGTTGGGCGCGTAGGGCGTGGTCTCGGAGAACGCGGGGTCGCTTTCGGACAGCGTGCCGTAGACCTCGTCGGTGGAGACGTGCAGGAAGCGGAAGGCCGCCTTCGCATCGCCCTGCAGGCGCATCCAATGCGCGCGCGCCGCCTCGAGCAGCTGGAAGGTGCCGACCATGTTGGTCTGCACGAAGGCCGCGGGGCCGACGATGGAGCGGTCGACGTGGCTTTCGGCCGCGAAATGCACCACCGCGCGCGGCTGGTGCTGCGCAAACACCCTTTCCAGAGCGGCCGCATCGGTGATGTCCGCGCGCACGAAATGGTGGCGCGCGTCGCCGGCGAGCGAGGCGAGGTTGGCGAGGTTGCCCGCATAGGTGAGGACGTCGAGGTTCACCACCGCCTCCGCTTCGGCCGCCAGCCAGTCGAGCACGAAGTTGGATCCGATGAAGCCCGCGCCGCCGGTGACGAGGATGGTCATTTGGCCGCCTTCCCGAGCTCGATGAGCTTGAGGTACTTGTGGAATGAGTTGTTGCAGCCGATCACGATGTGGGCGAACCCGGGGCCGCCGTCGAGGAAGCCGAGGCGCATGAAATAGAACTTCACGAACCGCGCGAGCGGGCTGGTGAACAGGCGCCAGTAACTCGCGCGCACGCCCTGGCGGTACAGGGACTCGGCGTGCAGGCTGGTGTAGCGGTTCTGCTTGGCCATGTAGCTGGCGATGTCCTGCGCCGAGTCGTGCAGCAGGTCGCCATCGAGGCGTCCGACTTCGGCCGTGGTCAGCACCGCCTCGTGCACCTCGTCGTTGGACCAGCTTGCATGGGCGCGGTGGAAGAGGCGCACCGTCCAGTCCGGATAACCTTCGCCGTGGGCGAGCCAGCGGCCGAGGAAGCGGTTGCGTCGCGCCAGGCGATAGGCGTGATAACGCGATCCGGCGAACGCCGCCCGCACCGACGCGGCCAGGCGCTCGGTGACGCGTTCGTCCACGTCCAGGCACAGCACCCAGTCGTGTTTTGCGATCGACACCGCGTATTGCTTCTGCCGCCCGAACCCCAGCCATTGCCTGGTTTCCACCCGCGCGCCGTGGCGCCGGGCGATCTCCACCGTGGCATCGCTGCTGCCCGAATCAACCACCAGCACCTCGTCGGCGAAGCCGACGCTCGCCAGGCACTCACCGATCTGGGTCGACGCGTTGAGGGCGATGATGGCAACGGTGATGGGGAGCTTTTCGTCGGCGGGATTCGCCACGGGACTATCTGGGCTGCGCGTGAGGGCAACATTCTACCCCGCAGCCCGCGGATTAGAATGCGCCATGCCCGCGCCGCGTGTCCTGTTCGTGAAGCTCTCCTCGCTCGGCGACGTGGTCCATCACTTTCCCGCCGTCACCGACCTGCTCGAACACCGCCCGGGAATCCGGGTCGCCTGGGCCGTGGAAGAGGCGTACGCGCCGCTGGTGCGGCTGCATCCCGGCATCTCCGAGGTCATACCCATCGGCCTGCGCGGCCTCAAGCGCAACGTCTTCGATGCCGCCCGCTGGAAACACGTGGGTGAGACGCGGCGCGCGCTGGCGCGGGGTGGCTGGGACTACGTGATCGACACCCAGGGGCTGCTCAAGAGCGCGCTGGTGGCGCAGGCGGCACGCGGCGTCTCCTTCGGCATGGATCGCGTGAGCGCGCGCGAGCGTGCCGCAGCCCGCTTCTACGACGTGAAGATCGCGGTGGTGCGCGAGCGCCACGCCGTCGAGCGCAACCGCGAGCTGGTGGCGAAGGTGTTCGGATACCGCGCCGACGGTCCGCCGCGTTATGGGCTCGTGGCGCCCCCCGCCCCTGTGTCCTGGGCGCCACCCGGCCCCTACGCGGTGCTGCTGCACGCGGCCAGCCGCGCCGCCAAGCGCTGGCCGGACGGCCACTGGATGGCGCTTGCGCGCCTGCTGGCCGAAAGCGGCTACGCCGCGGTCTACCCCGGCGGAAACGATCAGGAGCGCAAGGACGCCGCGCGCCTGGCCGCGGCGTGCCCGGGCGCGATGGCCGCGCCCGCCATGGGACTTGCCGAGGCCGCCGCGCTGATTGGCCACTCGTGCCTGGTGGCCGGGGTCGACACCGGGCTCACGCACCTGGCGGTGGCGCTCGCGCGCCCCACCGTGGGCATCTACACCGCCACGCGGCCCGAGCTCACGGGGTTGCACGGCAACAACGGCGTGAACCTCGGCGGGCCCGGCATCGTTCCTTCCGTCGAGGCCGTGGCGGCGGCGCTCGGATACCAGCCCGCCGCATGACCCGGGTCTTCTACGCGCTGCTGTGGGCGCTGGCCACGCCGTTTGTGGTGGCCCGGCTGTGGCTGCGGGCGCGCCGCCTTCCCGGACATGCGCTGCGCATCGGCGAACGTTTTGGCCGCTACGACCCGGTGCGCGACGTGCCCCGCATCTGGATCCACGCGGTGTCCGTGGGTGAAACACGCGCCGCGGCACCCCTGGTGGAGGCGTTGGCTCTATCGCACCCCGGCCACCACATCCTCGTGACCCACATGACACCCACCGGCCGCGCCACCGGCGCGGAGATCTTCGGCGAACGCGTGGAACGGGCCTGGCTGCCGTACGACCAGGGCTTCGCGGTGCGCGGCTTCCTGCGCCATTTCAAGCCCGAGTTCGGCATCGTGCTCGAAACCGAGCTCTGGCCGCGCCTGCTGCAGGAATGCCACGCGCGCGGCGTTCCGGTGATGCTCGCCAACGCGCGCCTGTCGGAACGCTCGGCCCGGCGCTACGCCCGTTTTCCGGCGATTGCGCACTGGGCGCTCGCCAACCTCGACGGGATCGCCGCGCAGACACCGGCGGACGCGCAACGCTTCGTGGACCTGGGCGCGCACGACGTGGCGGTGACCGGCAACGTGAAGTTCGACCTCGCGGTGCCGGCGGACACGGCGCAACGCGGCGCCGAATTGCGCCGGCGCTTCGGCGCGCAACGCCACATCTGGGTCGCGGGCAGCACGCGCGAGGGTGAGGAGGCGTTGCTGCTCGACGCGTTCGCCGCGCAGCCCGCGCTGGCGCAGGCGCTGCTGGTGATTGTGCCGCGACACCCCCAACGCTTCGACGAGGTGGCACAACTCGCCGCCGCGCGCGGCTTGCGCGTCGCCCGCCGCAGCACCGGCGGGCAGCTCGATGCCGCGGTGCGTGTCGTGGTGGGGGACTCCATGGGCGAGATGCTGGCGTATTACGCGGCGGCCGACGTCGTGATCATGGGTGGCAGCCTGCTCGAATACGGCAGCCAGAACCTGATCGAGCCGTGTGCGCTGGGCAAGCCGGTGATTGTGGGCCCGCACACCTTCAACTTCGAGCAGGCGGCGCGCGGGGCGATCGCCGCGGGCGCCGCGGTGAGGGTCGCCGACGCAGGTGCGGCGCTGGCGCAGGCCGCCGCCATCCAGGGCGACGAGGCGCGCCGCCGGTTGATGGGTGAACGGGGCCTTGAATTCGTCGCGGCCCACCGCGGCGCCGTGGAGCGCCTGGTGCGGTGGATCGCGCAGACCGTCAGCCGCGCGAAAGCGAGCGGCTGACCTCTTCGACGTCGGTTTCGGTCAGCTGGCCCGCGGCCGCCTTCAGGCGCAACGTGTTGAGCAGGTAGTTGTAGCGCGCCTGCTGCAGGTCGCGCCGGGTCTGGAACACCTGTTGCTGGGCGTTGAGCACGTCCACGCTGGTGCGCACGCCGACGTCGCGCCCGAGGATGGTTGAATCGAGCTGGCTCTGGGTGGAGACCTGCGCCTGCTCCAGGGCGCGCACCTGGGCGATGCCCGAGGTCACGTTGAGGTAACTCGCGCGCACCGACTGCGCCACGTTGCGCTGGGCGTTTTCGAGGTCCTGTTGCGCGCGATCGCGCAGCGCCACCGCCTCGCGCACGCGCGACTGGACCAGCCCGCCGCTGAAGATCGGGACCGAAAGCGTGAAGCCGATGCTGCCGACGCGGCTCACCGGGCTTATCGGCGGCACGGTCGAGCCCGGATCGTCGATGCGCCCGATGCTGCCGGTGAGGTCCACCGTGGGCAGGTGGCCCGCGCGCTGGCGCGCGACTTCCTGCTGCGCGATGTCGAGGTTGGCCTTGGCCACCGCCACCGTGAAGCTCGAATCGGCCGCGGTCCGGACCCATGCCTCGATGTCGTTGGGCGTGGGCGGGCTGAGCGTGAGCGGCTCCTTCAGCGGCGTGAGGCCGTCGGGCAGCTTTCCCAGCAGCACCTGGAGCGCGCGCAGCTTTACTTCGAGGTCGTTCTTGTCGGCGATTTCCTTGGCGACCGACTGGTCGTAACGCGCCTGCGCCTCGAGCGTGTCGACGATGGTGGCGGTTCCCACCTCGAAATTGCGCTTGGCCTGTGCGAGCTGCTGGTCGATCGCGGTTTTCTGGGTTTCCGACAGCGCCACGTTGTCGCGCGCGAGCAACACGTCGAAGTAGGCCTGCGAGACACGCAGCGCGAGATCCTGCAGCGAGGCGGCGAGCACCGATTCGGCCTGCAGCACGAGGTTCTGCGCCTGCGTGATCGCGATCCAGTTCTGCAGGCGCAAGACCGGCTGCGCCAGGGTCACGCCGAGGGTCTTGGTGTTGTAGTCGCGGTCGGCGATGCCGTCGCGTTCGCCGTGGTTGCGGAAGATCGACGCGGTGGCCGCCAGCTGCGGCAGGTAGCCGGATCGCGCCTGCGGCAGGCGCTCCGTGGTGGCCTGGTACTGGGCGCGCGCGGCCTGGTAGACCGGATCGCTCAGGCGCGCGTCCTTGTAGACGGCGGCGAGGTCGGCGCCGGTGGCGGTTGCCGCCGCAAAAGTGGCGGCGAGCGCCAGGGCAAGTCGGGTGAATTTCATCGGGGGATTTCCGTAGTCTGGGGGCGGCCTGGCCGGCAGTCCAATGGCTTTGACGCGGGCTGGGGGCGGGGCGGATTCGCTAGAAGCGGAACCGCGGCGGCTGGGCGGCGTTCACGAGCGGCTTGAGCAGGGTCTCGAAGAGTTCGACCTGCTGGAACGAGCCCCTGGCGGGTTGCTGGACCAGGACCGCCTTCATCACCGGCCGGTCGCCGATCACGGCGAAGAGGCGCCCGCCCGTGGCCAGCCGGTCCAGGAACGATTGCGGGAGGATCGGCGTGGAACCCGTCAGCACAATCACGTCGAAGGCCGATTCGGCCAGGCAACGCTGGGCGCTGTCGCCTTCCAACAGCGTCACGTTGGAGACCCCGGCGGCGGCAAGGCTGCCCGCCGCGCGCGCGCGCAACTGCGGGTGGATCTCCGCGCTGGTCACATGGCGCGCCCGGCTTGCCAGCAGCGCGGTGAGGTAGCCCGAGCCCGTTCCCACCTCGTAGACCGTCTCGTGCGGCTCGATGGCGAGTTCCTGGACGATGCGCGCCTCCACCTTGGGCTGCATCATCGCCTCGCCGTGCCCGAGCGG